>Ga0247782_1000144_pt1 | contig 91545 bp, 74 predicted proteins | sample UWRJL019104C5_FD_179928 | JGI IMG/M metagenome (GOLD analysis project Ga0247782, IMG submission 179928) | Plant litter microbial communities from Arlington Agricultural Research Station in Wisconsin, United States - UWRJ-L019-104C-5 | ecosystem: Environmental > Terrestrial > Plant litter >... | reverse complement strand
TTTTACGGCCGTTCTTGTTCGTCACATATATGTGCATCTATCTAAGCGTAGTTTTGACTTATTTCAAGATAGGTATCTAATGCATGTGTGTATATGGCGAGCGGCGCTAAACTCTACGAGTCTTTCTTTGGGTGACGATATCTCAGGTTCTATTGCGGTAAAGCAGCGGGCGTAATGCCTTTGTTTAATGCTCTCGATATGGTGGTGGAGCTTCCGATCTTGCTGAAGTGGTAGTGCCTCGTCTCTCAGGAATTAACGGCGCCGGCAAACCAGACGGCACCTGTTCTCCGCTACCGACTAGCTGTGTGGCTTTTAGCATCATCTTTGGAAAGTACTGTTGGATGAAGGACTCCCTACATCAATTCGATTAGCTTGTATTGTACAGCAGGGCATGCATGACTTACGTGTAATAGCTATGGTCGGCATTATGCGGCTGGATGAGATTGTGTGCAAGCTCATGAGCAAGGACAACCCACCACCAAACAGCTGCCGAAGCCATGTCCTCTCCACTCTTCGAGCCCGCGTGTAGTTGAATGTAGAAGCGCAGATTGCAAAAGATACTACCATCACGGTTGAAGGCGATGGTGCTTCCGGCCTCGTCATAAAAGATGTGCAACACATTTTTGGGGATCTGATACACGTCACCGACGTCCTTAAGAAGGGCGGCGAAAGAATTGATCGCAGTGTGGTTCGAAGATAGGAACGAGCTTCGGTCAAAATTTGGTATCGTTGATGACACGAACAAGCGCATGCCATTCGAAGCATCCGCCAACAATGTGAGATCTTTACTAGCTGTATCATCGCAGTAAGTCGCTTGTTCTTTAACTTCTCGCGTAGTCGGTGGCGAATACAGTAGCGACGAATCATAAGCACGTGTAGACCTGATGGCGTTGAGCAGATTTTGTTGAATGATTGCTGGGTTGGTAACATTCCCGTCTTGCCCGTTCTTGCCGCCAGCCTTGGAGCCGGAACCAGACGGCTCCGCGGCTGGGCGCTGTACAGGATCCGGGGCCGATTCCATAAAGTGTTTCAACTTCTCCTCAGCCTCCTCGGAAGAATCAAACCCGAATCGTCTCGAAAGGTTGGAGAAGAGTCCCCTGTTCCTCCTGCTCTGGGAGGGTTCGGGGAGTGGTGCAGGTGGTTCTTCTGCATGGTGGTCTTCTGGGGAGTGGAAGCCACCAGGCATCCGGGGTGGCGGGGTTCTATTCTGTTCTCGCGCAGCTACTGCAGCACCGGTAGCTGTCGCCTGATTCTGTCGCATAAACTCTTGCTCCCGCGCCCGGATCCGAGCTTGCTCTGCATCCAACGCTCTTTGCCTCTCCTCTTCCGCAATCCTAGCCTCGGCCGCTTTAGCGCGGAGGATGCGGTCAACATTGTACCCGCGTGCTTTCAAGTCCAGTAGCTCCAACTTCAAAAAGGGCTCAAAGAACAAGTAAGCTTGTTGACTGGGCCGGTTCAGAATGAGTTGACATATAGCTTGGCCCACCTGATACATGTCGGGCCGAGAGGACTCGGCAGCGACGTATAGCACCCAACCAGCTCGAGTTTGACAGCTTGCCGCTGATCTCCTCTCTGTGTGAGACTGGCCGGAAATCCGAAGCGACCGGCGAAGGGCGACAGACCGTACAACTTCGACGGTCAAATTCTTTTCAAGCCACTTAGCATCGTGTTTTATAGCGTCCCGCGTGTATCTAGTATATTCGTGTATAAAGAGTTTCGATCTCTCGAGGACATGTTTGCGTAGCCAGATTGCACCGTCTTGCTTCTCAATATGGGGCCCAATCCTCAGGTCTTCTTGTATAGTAGCTGAGAGAATAGGAGAGCCGAGAGCCTGATAAAAGGATTCCAGCGCATCCTCCTCAGGGGCACACATAAGATAATCCTTAAACAGCCTGTAACTAATATAGTCGTCCAGAATAACAATGTCAGAAGGTGCAGCAAGTTGATAAGTGCGGACAGCTTCTTCCTCTTCCTCGTCTTCCAGCTGGCCTTCCTTGCCTTTTGAGGGCTTAGTGATTTCCTTGAAGGCTAACAGGCAGGGGGCAGTCTTCATTTTCTTCCATAACTCCTTATCTCTCTTCAGTGTTAGTGTGTCTTCTGCCAGAGACCGGAGCAAGCTCAAATACTTGTCAGGGCTTTGGAGCACGCTCAGAAGTCGTGCTGGCTCCCCTGCTGCTAGGTGTGCGATTTCGAGTTTTGTAGGTTCGTTCTTGGAACCACAGCGAGCCAGGAAATGATTGGCAGATTGACCAAAGTCCACAAAGTCAAAGATATCTCCGTACATAGCAGAGCTACCCAGGTAGCAATGACGTGGGCTCAGGTGAACAACAGGGCCAGTATTCTTCTCTGAGCTTCCCAGTGGAGAGTTCCCTGACGCACGGGTTCTTCGGGTTACTGGTACAATCTGGGCCTCGCTCAGAAGACTGACCGCTGCGTTGTTCAGGTCATTCAGCCGGCCTGAGAAGTACTGGAATATAGGAATGGCGTCTCTTTGGGAACTAGGGGGGTTCTGTGTAAGGCGCTGAATACAGTCGAGAATCGGCGGATCTCTCGCCACCCCGAACTTGGGCGCTTCACTGTGGAGTTCCCTTTTCAAGATGTGGAAATCGAGCACAGCAGCAGCCTCGTTCGTAAAGCAGCCCGACGGAGGAACAAGCTTCAGAGTATCTCCCTGGAGCGGAAGGAATGCCTTGTTGCTTGCCCCGATGTTAAACGAGCTGTACCCAGCGGTTCTAAAGTGGGTTACGAAATAGCTCATCGCGTTTTCACGTAATTGCTGGTCTGGAGAGGCCATCATATCCACGAGTTCAGCGGCCGAGGGATGAACCCGAAGCCCGAGGTCAGAAAGAAATCGACCCTCTTGGGAATTACGACTGAGCGTGCCACCAGGCCACTGGAGGATCTTCACCCGAAGAGGTCGAAGCTGGGGATTCGGCTCGAACAGCTCAGACACCTTATAGAGCTGGGTGTTTGCCTGAGAGAATTCCTTGCCCGCGGGACCAGCCTCTGCAGGGCAAATCTGTGATTCCTTCAGTTTCCTCAAGTCGTCTCTGGGTATGTCACTGCGGACCGATGCCAGGTACTTGATCAGCTCGACATGACTCCATTTAGCTTGTCCAGAGCTACCCTTTTCGGGAGAGGGATTTAACAAGCGCTTAAAGATTGTCTCCAGGTCCACTGTCTTTCTGACGCCCAGCGCAGACAGGAATTTCTCCTTCAAATGGGCGCACTCAATCGTCGGGAGATCGTCGAACAGCTTCACAGATGGGAAAAAGGAGTCTGTTGGCTTCCTCATACCTAATTTCGTGGGCATGATGGTTTGTGCCTTCAGCAGTGATGCGATCGTATCTTTAGAGAATTGGCTTTGATTATCCCAGCCTTTAGACAGCACAGAAAGAACACGAGTCGCAAACTCGGGGGACTTGGTTATGTTCTCGTCCTCTGATCTGTTAGACCGGGTCTCGATCAAGAAATTGAGCCAAGGGGCAAGATCTAAAGGCTCCCATCCAAGAGCCCGCAGCTCTTGGGCGCTGCAACTTTTAGTATACTCGAACGGAATTGTCGTCGGTGGGATCGGTAGGCCCGGGGGGATTTTCTGTGCCGTCATGAAATTGCGGATGCTACCAAGCGCGATGACACCACCTTGGTCGCCATTATCCTTCTTGTTTATAATAGCAACGGCAACATCGAGGAGCCCATCCCTGTTAGGCAAATCAATATTACCTTCAAAGGTATTCTTTGCCACCCATTGAATAAAGTTAGCCAGTTGAGTTTCCGTAAGGGGTTTTCCTGAAAGCTCCCCGCGTACGTCAGCCACGGTGATAGGCGATAATAAGTCGAATTCTCTCAGCTTGCGCACAAATCCAGTTGTCTCCAGCTCGACAGGGACCACGGGAATGCCCTCAACGAACTTGCCCAGTTCCTCAGATGCAAGTCGGACTTTGTTCGTTGGAAGCACGCCTCGGGTGCTGTAGATCTCAACGAAGGGCTTTATATAAGACGTCCAGAAAGCTTCCTCGATGATTTGGGAAACATGGCCACTTGGTGTGGAGTCGCCAAAGGTGAATGCTTTGAGAAGATGCAGAGCTTCAGGCATGAAGACAGCCGTTTCTTTCGAAGTTATGCTAGTGCCGGCAGACTGGGCTGCTCTTTCAAGCTTCCTTTGCAGCTCCGTCATCTCATCCACGAAAGCCAGCCGAGTCATGATGCCCGCTGCTCGTAGCATTTCGATATTCCACGTCCGGACCCACCTTGCGTTCAAGTCGATAGCTTCACGCTCGACGGTGGGAATGACGGAAGGGGCAGAGATGTGCATACCAGCGCCGGTCGTTTGCGTAGTGGGGAATCCAATGAAGATCCGACCGCCCTTTTTGGTGGGGAGGACTGAAGCGAAAACATCGGCAACCGTAGACACGACGCCTGATCCGGACGAGGATATCTCGGAAGCCTTGGTTTCGTCATAGGATGAAGTCAAGACAGACAGTTTGGCAACCTTCGGCGGCGGTTTCTTAGTGGCTCTCTCTAACTCGGAAGCGAAGTTACCCGTCACGCTGGTCTTGATAGAAGCAGTCGTGACGCGGAGGAAGATACTCGATTTCGACAACGCCGTGATATCCTCTGAGATAGCGGCTTGCGCAGCTTTCTCTTCTCTTGCAGCCTTAGTTGCTTTCGCAGAGCCCGCGGTCAATCTAGAGAAAAAGCTTCGTAGCGAGGGGATCTCGGCGGTGCCAAGACCGTATGCCTCACTTTTCGCCGCAGCTGTCTGAGGCTTCCATCCTATTGCTCTCATATAAGAAGCATCGAGCTGCGCACTAGAGCGGTCAACGCTCTGGACCTTCATAAGACGCTCCTTAGTTGTAGTGTCCATGTCTCTCGAGATGGCAACCTCTGCACTGGGGCTAGCCTTCTTCTGTAAAGAAAGGATTTTGTAATCGTCTATCCAAAATTCAATATTCTGCAGTGCCACAAACGTCAAGCTTGTGGCCAAGAACTGGCTAACAGAAAGTAGGTTGGGTAACGTGGTGGTCGTATTCCGGTAGTCGAGTACAAAGACAGTGTCGGAACTACGCTGCTCTTCAGAGAGCTGCAGCTTCCTAGTGAAGAGTGCGTTGCCTTTCCAGTAGAAGGCCATGGCCTCGCCCCCCGAGCTGACGAAGGGCTCCTCGCAGTCGGCAAAGACGCTATAGAACCCGACGCCAAAAGCGCCGATTTTGGTCTCGTCTGGGTTGCCCTCGGCAATTCTCTTCAGTCTTCTCCAGTCCGTTCTCGTAAAAGGCTGGCCATCGTTTTGGACGACAAGGCGGCGAAGAGTATGATGTGTAATAATGTGCTTCAGTATGTCTGATCGGTCGTTCGTGGCTGGGAGCGGCACTTGGATTGAGGGTAACGTCTCCCACTTGATGGTCACGGTGGTGGCTTGGGCGTCGGCGGCGTTCTGGATGAGTTCGCGGAGTGTTGTCCATTCGCCCGAGTATCTCGCAAGCACCTTGTCTATCAAAGCTCTGGTGTCGACGGTGACAGCTTCCTCATCTTCCCCGTCCTTCAGGGCCGCAGCCCGAAGTTTTCCATAATCCATCTCGTCTAGTGTGCTGAAGATAGATCTATTCGCCAGTGCATCGGACAGACGGGTTCATGTCGGGAGTGTTCTACGGAAATTACAATTCCCTATATATATTGTAGAAGGTTAAAAGTCGATGGCAACCTCAATGGCTGATGCTTGGTCATACAGTTGCCGCACCAGGCATTCCAGCTGCCTTCCACACCAACAACCTACTGCTTAGTCCTTGATTGTTCGAGGCAGTGCCAGAAACCCAAAACGCATAACTCCTATGTAGAACAGACCAGGCTCAGTTGAAGCAGTAAGACAATGCAAAACAGACAAAGACGGCCCTCCACGCCACAACGTGCTCGAGATTGCCAGGCACTTAGTGATTTCCAGTTGATGATGTAATTAGGATCCTGTTTGTATGTATGCACTTCAACTATCACGATAAAGGGTGCAACGCCGAACTAGGCTGCTATCTCCGGTACGTAGTAGTTCCTAAAAGTACCTAGGTTAGGTAGATGGTATTAGGCCCACCGTAATACAGCTGGGGATCGTTCTAGGCCCTCATTAGAGGTTCCTTAGGTGGTACCTAATCTATACCTTCCTAGTAGGTACTTGTAGCCAACCTAGCTAATCCCCAGCCATTGACATTCAGTGCCTACGTCTAAACAACCATCTAACCTTAGGTTAGATAGAGAACACCAAGTCCTATCATTTTCGTACGAGCATAAATGCCATTACTATGTAGTTATTAATGGAGACAGTATATTGAATCCATCAAATTGTCTAATGTAATTTTCAAGCCGCCACTCGCCTTATTAAACTACCTTTTGCTTGGTGCACAGCTTGTAAACATCGTAAATTGGTAATGCTTTAAAGGGTGTTCAGAGACAAGCCCTCATTCATCAACTCCGCATTACCAGCTGGATTGCTGCTAACATAGGTATTATCTTTTATATGGTAAACCGTTCCTTAGGGCAGATATTAGACTACCTAATTTTTGTGATTGAAGGCAGCCTATGAGGATAAAGTCGAATTCAATCTCTGTCTGGACCTCTTCACCGATGGTGTTGGGGGCTCCTACTTCGTCTTCGGTCCCGGTCTTTTGTCCAGTAGTCATCCCGATGACCCTGCTTGTACTCAGATCTTTCCACGCTACGGCTTCTGTTTCTGCTTCGCCCATGTGATTCCCCGGGTAAACGTGCTTCTCTGTCACGACTATCATTTCTCCGCCTGTCACGATCTCGCTTTTCTTCCCTTGAACGGTGGTGGTGCGTCTCACGGCCGCGTCTCGGTGACCTATCACGGCGTCTGTCTCTTTCTCTATCACGGTCCCTGTCTCTACCTCCAAATCGAGTTGATTCCGGACTACGACTTCGGTGCCTACGTCTGTGTCGCCTCTCGGAATCTCTTGAATGCCGCAGTCCTCCATGACGGCTCTCGCTAGGTTTGGAGTCTTCTCCCTCGGATGTTGGCGGTTGTGTTCGAGAGTTGTCAACCTCCACGGCATTTGCTCCAGTAACATTTCGTGAAGCCACAGGCAGCCCTAGGGCACGAGCCAAGGCATCTTCTTCGGCTTCTTTGATCTTCCGTAGTTCCTCCTTGCGCTCACGGGCGGCTCTTTCTTCTGATGTCTCGTTTGAAGTGGAATCGGTACCGTCTGCTTTCGCATACCAGTTGAGATCTCTGCCTTTCTGCCAACGTCCAACGGGGGCCTTCAAGCTGTGTCCGAGATAGTTCTCGCGATGCGCAGAGGTTGCGACGTCATCCCAGCTGAAGTTGACTCCACCACGTGACCCCGATTTCCGAATGCCTGCCACGAGATCCATATCCGATCAGAGATTTCTGGTTTTATTTTTAAGGTTGAATTTTTGGGCTCGGCGGCTTGTACTGTCTGATCCACCACGTACGTTGCACAGGTGGTTTACCAGCTCAACTTGAAGTTTGGTTGTATGTTATGGTAAATGCGTTCGAGATCAGACGCAAGTAGGATAGGTAAGTATGTAAAACTACTAATGCGTGCTTATGTAACAAGGCCCCACATGGTGCATTACATAACGCCTTCAAGAGGTACCTGCGCACCTAAATTCACAGGCCCCTCAGGTACCTCTGAAGTAGGTACTAACCTGGACCTTCCGCAAGACCCACTACAGCTTTACAATTGTACAACACTCGATAAGGATATGACACGCCTATTGCATTCACCTACCTATCTCTACCTACTTGACAAATCGTGCTCGTCAACCTTCTATTCTCTGTCACAGTTAACGCGAAGTGGAAGGGTGAAAGCATGGCGACCCAAAAAGAGCCGCCTCTGGACGAGATCCAGTGGCGCGACCCAATGTCGATACAACAAATGCAGGGGCTTCACAGCAACTCAGTGCTCTTCTACTTCGCCCTGTCGCCCTTCTTCGATCAGACCTCAAACAATGCGGTACTCGCGAACCAGGCCATGTTCAATCCGGCCATGTTCCACCTAGTCCAGACCCGCGAGGCCTTCGAGGGCCGTCTGCGAGAAATGGCTGGGCTCGAATTCATTGTCGCCCAGGAACCCGCTGAGACTGCTCCCGGGACCGGGACCGGTGTCTGGGTTATCCGCAAGCAGACACGCCGGAAGCGCGAGCCCGAGGACGATATAACCGTGCACACTACCTACTATATAGTTGGCGAGAATATATATATGGCGCCCACATTGGCGCAAGTCATGAGTTTCCGAACTGTATGCGTTATCCCTGCCCTTCCACGACTGCTCAAGACTGGTGTGTATGACATCAAACAGTGCTGATACCCAGGGTATAGACGACGATCACCTCAGCCCTGAATAAATGCTTCCCGGCAGCCGCTGAAGCACGAACCTGGTCACCATCCCAGGGCCATGTCTACAAAACAGCGCCGGCCACGGCAAATCCTCGTACGCGGCATTTGACTGAAGCGAAAGAGGCAACACCGAAACCCGAGAGCAAAGCAACTACCAGTAAAAGTACGAATGTGCTTGATCCGAGAAGACCAGATACGGATTTATCGGCTATAAATATGATGCGGCACGCCGAGTATTCCATGTTGGTGCACATGCAGTGTGGGGGTGATTATGAGGACGAGAACCCCATCACAGGCAAGCCGGGAGCATTCAATCTGAGCAAGACGGGGCGCACAGATAAATTACAGGTACCGGGAATCACGGCGCTCAACACGTCGTTCAAAAATTCCTCGATTCTGGACCTGGGCAATAAAAAGACCAAAGACGGGAGTGGTAAAGCGGGTGACAAAACCCCGAAAACGCCTACTGGCGGTACATCCAAACTCAAGCGCAAAAAGAGCAAAACAGGCCAAACACCGACAGCCACGTAGGACCAGACCAGGACCCTGCTACGCTACAGACAACCGCCCATACGATCAGACTTTCGTAAGGGACAGGTGAGACTGACAGGTGAGAATAACATGTATTATATCGGTGAGGGAGGACCGCCTTTGGATGGACTAAGTGCTTGGGCCCATCATTTCTTAAGTTGAGGCAGCTGGGGCGTTTGGGGTTACGGACTGCTGGGAAAGCAGAGGAAAAACAACAGCATTTGATACCCCTTTCCTCGAGCACATCTAGCTCATTATTAGCATTCTCTGATGGCGTCTATCTAGCATAGTGAGGAATCAGATGATATGATCTAGACAAGCAGGCACTTTTAGAGCCAAATAAACTATTGCGCAAAACAAACCTGGGGTATTTCAGCATGATCCAACTCTCTGCGAGCGTAGTCAACAGGCTCATCCCCTATGTTCAGTTGTGTTGCCTAATTATTTTGCCTCATACCTTGCTCGAGACTATATCCGGTGCATAACTCGATTCTTTATACCCTGACTCATGCTCATGATATACGGCAATGCCATCCTACCCAGAAGTACAACGATCAAGACTCTATTGTCGACGATACGATCATGCCATATAAAACCTTTCGATGACGAGTTTGTTCCTGCGCGCTCCTTTCCATCTAGGTTAGGCTAAGACCACACCGTATAAGCCTTGCGGTACGTAGTAAACTAGCCGGGGGAGAAACAAGAACTCGGAGCAGTTAAAGCATGATACGACACGATGGCTTTGAGGGTGCGATGCGGATTTAGGCTCCTTTCCGCGCTCCGCGGCCCCCCCTTGACAAGGACTCTATGATCGGCAAGGCTTGCTCAGGTTATGGACGCGGCTACTTCCTTTACTACAAGTACTATTATTATTATTATTATTATTAATTACTATTATCTATTTGCTTGGCTCAGGTTTTCTCTTACAGGGCCCCGTGGCTAGTTCACTTCACGCACGCACGCACGCACGTACGCAAAGCCTGGCTGAGTCACGACAAAGACCCAGTGGGAGAACCCTTGTTCAGAACCTACCGAAAATGCTTTGCACACGGACCCCAGATGTCCCCTTTTGGGTCTTTACTATTCCCATCTGAAACAAAACAATGCCTGCTGCACCCGTTGTATGTGGTCAAGGCACCAACAAACAGACCAAGGACAAGGCATCCTATCTCGGTCTGTTATTACCGGGAAGATCATATATACCGTATACGAATATGAAAACAAGGCCGCAAGCATTCCATCATCCCGTGGGTAGCGTTCCTGATCAACTGGACGAACCTGATCCGCCAGCCTTATACGCATATTCTGCTTACGTAGGCAGAAGATACCTACGGATTATCGGGCCAAACTGGGTTTATTGTTCGGATTTCACTATTATCGCCGTCCTGATGGGAGCACGGATTTCTGTTTTCTTTCACCGGTGTTCCGCATAGTTCCAGCGACGGACTGAGGCCGGATGGGATCAGTCTTCCTGAAACCATGGCCCTTCGTGTTACTGTTACATAATTGCCTACGTAGTCGTTGAACCAGACATCTTACCATTCCGCTCCTGCGTAGGTACCTTTGGCATGTAAGTGTGTAACGACCTGTTTATCAACGTGGTGTCCATATTTCTAATGAATGATACCTAGCTCGATCTGTTGCCCGTCCGTTCAGCCTGCATCGCGTGTAACTCGATGAGTTTTGTTTCTGCCTCTTCCTTTTTGAAACTCCCGGTCTTCCGTTTGATAATGCCCGGAGATGTCCCAGACGAGGCGGGGGAATTCCGCACAGCCTTCCAACCGCGCAAATCAAGCAATTAAACTGCAATTGCATGGACGCGGGCCCAAGACCTATATGGGGAAAGCTAGGCGAACGGGCACACATGGGCGGAAATAGGACACAGGACACGGGGCATAGAACATAGGACATAGGCAAAGTGAAAAAAATCGCAGGACCAATATTAAGCAGGCATGCCAGCAGTTTGGCAAGCCAAGGCAGAACGAGGCGAACACGGTCGCTCTTCAGCGTGCATACACGCAACTCGAGGGCACGATTGACCCTTCACGAATATCTACCAACATGTCGGCGCATGGTGGGGGCGATTGGGGGGGCAGCTTCATTTCGGGTAACAACTAAAACCCCAAAAGGGATTAAGCCACCCGCCTGCATCTGCATCGAAGGCTACAAAATTTTCGTGCATTTCATTTCATCTGCATGGAGGAATTTTTCATCCTCGTGTTTTTCAAAAAGTCGTGATATCAAGCCACACGATGCATTCATTACGCACTCCTGCAAGATTTAATCGGCCCAACCGCGAACGTAATGTAGTAGTAACCGCAGCCGCAGCGACAAGAGAGGAAAGTATACTACAATCAAATCCAGCTTTCATCTGGGATGTCGAAACGGTAACAATCGCTACCGGTAGTGCTGCCTAAGGTAGACATTCGCCGGGAAGCGGCGGAGAGTCAACGATAGATAGCCTATTGCACGGCGTCGGGATATACACTAAATCCCGGTGGCGGTGAAGAAAAATGAGTGATGATGAGTGATACTCGCTGCGACTACCATTCACTGGCCACTTCTACCATACCTTTACCTTATAGGCACATAGTATGCATCTGTGTCGCCCATGCCGCGGGGTTATAACAGGCCGGCGAATGACTAATGCTATGCAAGTCTAACACCTAGTATGTCTAAATGCGCAACAGTACTGCCGAAGGGCTTGTTACAACGCCATGGAGGCGATACCATAGGCATGTCCGTTGAGGCCAAGTCCGCCGCTTGATCAGGATAGGGAAAAAAGGGAAAAAAAAAGTTGGGGGAATTGAAGGCAAAACAAAGGATGCGAGGCGACTGCGAAATGATGCTTTCCTCGCATGGCGACAACATTCTCTACAGTCACATCTAGCAACGTTTCTGGCTGTCCCAAATTGCTGCCTGCTCATCAGCAGGGGCAAGAAAGGAAAAGATGCGCAGGGACACATACATCAACACGTGCAAGAGACCAAAGATGAACATAATTTGGACCATGCAGGTCGGTACGTACTTTGGATGACAGCTGGTGCAACACATCTCTCTTCTATTACTCCTATGCAGCCCATCTGCCTACAGCCCCATCGCTAGAAGTAGGCAGCTGTAGGTTGTGAGTGCAGCCCGCCCTGCCTTATACAGACGCACATATGTAGGTCATTACCAAGCCTTCGGTAAAGTGCGGCTATACTTGGAAAGAACGCAAACACACCTCATAAATGAGTAATTCACAGCACCTCTGTAGGGAATCAGGCAACTATCTCACCTATGTATGTATCTCCCCAGCGTCAAACAGTTTCCAAGAGCCCTGGGGGAGCTGAACTTTGATCCTGCCCACGCCGCACTGCACCGTGCTATCTTAATCTCTAACGGAAAGTAGTATGAAACTTGGCCCCCAAGTTCAAATTGGTATGAGAATCGTAACTCCCACTCTTCCCCGCCCCTATACAGTGATAATAGTAATGTTAACAAGGGCATATGTACCTGGGTAGGGAAAGTGGCATGCCCGCAATATAAACTCATGTAGGTACATACGAAATAGGTATGTGTGTATTTGTGTAAGGATATTTTGCCTAGGCGAACCGGCGGGTTGTGCCCGGGGGAGGGGGGGCTGCTCAGGCGGTCGGATCCGAGTGGGCTTCCCTTGACGTCTGTCAGTGATCCTTCATCTACCTAATCGAGACTATGCAAGAGCAAAAACCAATATTACAATATGCAGAAGCCGGGAGCGTCATCAACCCCGGTCGAGTTGTAAAGTCGGTTAGGTACCTAGAAGAAAAAAAAATAGTGATAAAAGAAACGGCCGAATGGGCTTAGAAATGATAGCGTCATCCTATTTCCTCTGTATGGCCTCGTATACCTGAATATCGTACGTTTTACCATTTATATTTATGTACGAACGTTCGTTGCCAAGACAATTGCACCGCCTACCTGCAAGTGCCCAGAGCCGGGTGGACATTGCACTGTGGCTCTGTAACCCATTCCAGACGTCAAGTCAGGGCAAGACAGCGGAATGGCACCCGTCGAGTTCAAAACTGCTATAAATGAGACTAGGCATCTAAAAATCTACGACCAGGAATTACCATATGCTACCTATCGGAACTCTCGGTGGTATGAGCCCCTTAACTACCCCCCGGCTCTGAGCTTGGCATCATCAAAACACGCAGAGACGAGGCCCGTGATGAATACCCCGTATCAGTAGGTACTACATAAGTGAACGAAAGGAGAGAGATGATAGGGTTACGACGTGCGTACAAGGAACGACGGCCTCACTCTCTCTCGGTAAGTAGATCTCAAGGAAAGGAAGAAAAAGGGACCCACATACATATGTATATACATCATACATACTAAGTACATACATACGTACATACTATATAGAATTTTAACTTTTACTCAGCTCGGGCCCTCAGCTCCGTTCGAATGGATAGAATAAACGGTGAAACATAACACACAACAATGGCAAGTACACAAAAACACACACCGAGGCCCAAAAGTCAGCCTCGTCACAAGGTAATGGTGGTGGCTGCTCAAATGTCGTAGGTGTGTAGGTATGTAGTGCCTACCTATGCGGCCATATTTCCCCCATGCTATGTTCTCTTGACAGGAAGTAGGATTTCTATTGTCTCGGACATATATCCTAAACCATCGATACCGAGTACAAAAACCACGTGGAAGGATAGGTAGTATGTAGTACACTTAATAAAACCCCCCCGGTTTTATCTTTCTCCCTTCCATCAGCCGGATAACAGGAGACGAACCCATGACTGACGCGGAGCCCCTACCTATACTATAGCATTGAGGATACGGTGAAAGCTGTCAAGTGTTACCCAAAAGTACCCTACTTAGTAAGTAGACAGGACGAAACATGACTCGACTGGTCCTACTTGGCTATAAACAGGTTGAACAAAGCCGAAATGTACCACCTAGATACTGGTCCTACTAGTATAGCATTTACTAATTGTGCATGAGGTCTAATAAGTTCACGCCGACGGTATGGGTAGGTAGGGTAGATAAGGTAGGTAAGGAAGTTTTTGATGTCTCATAACAGTAATAGAACGTGGATGCAGGTAGCTGTCGAATGCCGAATGTAACTGGAGATTCTCAACGGTTTTGCCACTCGGTTCACAGTCTGACCTCTCTTGCATACTTTCGGTAGGTAGATTCAGCCTGCAAACCGCCCCTCCCGCATATTACCTCACGAGAGGGTGTATTTTTACCATCTTGTAATGACCATTCTCTTTTCCACACTCTCAGTTTAGACATACACAGCCGAGAAAGAAAAAAGAAATCAGAGGTGGGATTAAGTCCACAGAGATTGCCACTCAAAGTACTTAACCCAGGTATCCTTGACAAGGGTTGGTATCCCAGTGTCCCAGCATCGATCTTCTATGCTAAGTAAGGGGCGGATCCGTTTATGAATCAAAACAAGATTGCGCGGCAAGAGCTCCTGACCATTCATCATGCACATCATAGGATTTTACGTGGGAGGCCATGAGCCGGTACGGCGGATTCAGAGTCGACGACAACGGCGATTTTGGCAAGACCGGCACGTAGTCAATAGAAGCTTCGGGCTGTGCAAAGACACGCCAGGAACATTCCAATTGCTTCTACCTATTTTAACGGAATTACCAAGCCGAATTGCTTATGCAATGATCACCGTGATAAACTCGAAGTCAGTCTACAAAAGGCTGATGGCGACAGTCGAGCCCTGTGATTTCAAACATGGTAACAACCTTATTCTACGAAGATGGGGTAATCTCTCTCTTGTCTTTCCCTACATCTTGGCAACGAATTGGGGACGCCGACGAACGAAGCGGCACTGAGCATCTCATGTAAAGTTGCTTATGTTCTGGAGGGTTGGTTATAGCCTCAAAAGAGGAGGCTGCCGTCATAAACACCCGCTTTTTGTCGTCATGCTCTCTCCAGCATCACGTCTCTCACCTAATAATAAAGAAATCTATAGTCAGAGTGGTAGTATTCTTAGCACAAGAGCCCCTCCACCCCAATGGTGGGTGAGGGGAGGGCTGGGGCCAATGAATAAAGTAGCAAAAGTAGATATGTAGGTAGAATGTAGTGCATGGGTGATGACTGATTACCTGGAACAGATCTTGGAAGTTTCTGAAGTATGTATGTACAGATGTACCTGCAGTATGTAATACACAGGTTTGTACGTGGGTACTAGGTAAGTTAGGTACTTTTTGAACATGCTGACTTAGTTGTGGCCGTTAATAACAAATAACAGTCCGAAGATGGGCGGTGCCTTATTAACCACTGTAGTGGACTGACAAGCCATTGGCTCTAAATTCAGCGGCTCTCGCTGCCGATAGCAAAATACAAAAATAGTCCCGACCGTTTAGACATTTCTTGCTTTACCATTGGACAGCCAAGACAAGCCAAGTAGCGCTGACAGGCTCCAAATTTGGGTAATGAGCATCTTCCTATAGGGGAAGACCCTATAGCACCCGTCCCAGAACAGGCCAAGGGGTTGGACTGGTACAGTAGAACAGTACCCGTAAGATTTGGTGGGGAGGGCCCCCTGATCGGCCTCGTGGTAGCCCTGTCATATCGCAAAGGTCGTTGGGTATTGGTGCTGTCCTGGTGCTGTGGTGGTGGCTGCGCATCTGCTGCAGTGCGACTTTGCTGAAGATGCCCTGCAAGATCTCGAGCACTTGAGTACTCATGCTTCTGGGCTGCAGGATGCCCACTCGTGTCGTAACCGCGGACAGGGGGCAAGACTTCCGCAGCATACAACCCGAAACACTATTTATCTCCCGCTATGATGATCGCTGGCATCCTTCTGTTCCAGCATCCAACGTCCTGGGCCGCCTATAACATTACATAACCACCACTTTCGCCGAGGGGTTGCCTGGAGGGAAGGTGTACCTACGTGCGAAGTTGTGCAAGCTGATCATGCCGTCTTCGCGTCGCTACCGTGAAGTCGGAACCGAACAAGGATGCCCACCGCGTGTTGCAAGGCGGGTGTTGTCATTGAAGACTCGGATCTGGCGGCGGTCCGACACGATGGGAGTTAAAGGCGATTATGCCGTTAGACATTCAGATGACTCATTTGTGACGGGCATATAGGTGGGGGGCAGCAAGCAATGGGCTCCGGTTTATGGCTTAATCAGTTAGGTTAGGTTAGTGTGTCTTGTCTATGGCATGATTACAATACTGCCGTGCACTAGGTTCATCTCGGCCTTGACCGAGTAATCCGGTCGGTCTGGTCATCAGGGAGAAGGTCCTTGCTCTAGGCTACGTACTCTGCCAGGGCCGAATCCAAGGGCTTGGGGTTCTCGTTTTGGCATATTGGCATTTGTTTGAAACGTGCACGACCGCATCGTGCAGAAGTACCTTGTCCAGGTGTAGGCCCAGGTGTAGGTCCATGTGTAAGTGTAGGCGCTATGGTCAGAAAACCGATGACGGCTGCGGTTCACGCGCACAAAATAGTAACCGGGCCGTTAAGGGCAGTGGTGCCTTGCCGTTGCAGAGACTTGATGCAGGGTGGTGAATAGATATTTCGAGCGCTACCGGTAATAGCCTCTTTCCTTCTCACTTTGACCGGTTTTTTTTCTAGTATGAACGGGTGCCCCAGTTCCCGCCTGTCCCCATGCCCGCATCCCCGCCTGACTGTCGGGTATAAGAAAAGACGCTAGGTGCAGCGATTGGTAAATACTAGAGCAAGGAAAAAAAAAAAGAGTTGAGTGAGAGGGTGAGAGGGCGATGAACGGGAGAATACCGGTTCAATCTCTGCCAAGGACATGCTTGTGTCAGCTTGGGCTAGATTGGATGAGGAAAAAAAAAGAAGGTAAAATAATAATAAAATTTAACCAAATAAACAAATCAGAGGCGGATATGAAGTTATTACTGTGCAAGCAAAAACCTGCTACGGCCTTCAGTGTTTCTGATTGCACAAGATCCGCTCAGGTGCAACCCGAGAGCGAGTTCGACTGAGCAAGTCATCGGCGAAGTACATAAAAGTGGAGAACATGCTACGTAGTACCTGCTATAATTTTATGATTACAACATTCGCTTCAACTCGAAGTCCCCCTACCCCTTATTACCTGGATGGGTATGTGCATGTTATAATTCATAACTACATTATACATGTTGATCTAGTACTCTGGGATTTTTTTAAGGGCTTTGAATCACCGACTGTAATAGGTTGGCAGGATGTAGATCCTAGTCGCGTGTTACTTACCTACCCATTCATTATGATGTCGTTTATGCTAGTTTTCTGTGACTATCTCCGAGTCGCCTTTCTGAATTACGAGGTAGGCAAGGCTAAGATACGTACACACCTTTACCAGCTTGGATACCTGGAGGCATGCATGTAGGTATCTAACATTATCTCAAGGCAGCCATCGAGGATGTAAGATACCTGTCTACCTACCTCACCTAGTGCCCAAGATAAAAGGTTACTGGTTCGGCCCTTAACCGCGTGCCCAGAACCGCCTAGTAGGCTGTGAGATGCCCGAGAGGACTTAATATGGAGCATATCTGGGCACTCGACCATATTTGGAGTCAAGGCTAGCTAGATGTGGGTAGTAGCCGTAACTAAGGCAAGGTACAGTGTTGTTCAGCGCAGAGGTGTTCACTAAGCCCTACTATTATGGAGCATTACGAGAACCCTTGTGCTGCTGTACACCCTTACGGCCCCCAAAATAGGACTGACGGCAGGGGTGCCACGCTGTCAAGCGGCACACCGTAACCCTGTGGACTGCACGACCGTCTTCCATGGCTTCCACACATGATTCCATGCATCACTGATAGACATGTTGCAGATGATTGTCGAAACAACAATGGATAGCATCTAGTCATGGATCGCTGGGCTACCATTCTAGCTACACCCCCTCCTTGTTTTTATCCTTTTTCTCGTTCTTTGCACTCGCGATGGCGGCGCTACCGTACGGGCGGAGAAAAAGAGAGAGAAAGAGAGCAGCAGTCAGTTCCAAAGATGCTGCTCACCATGCCACCAAATATTACCAAATTTGGATCGGCCAACGCCAAAACCACCCCGTAGCGAGCGCAACATAGACTTGGGAAAGGTTTCGCTGACGGCCTCGATCATAATGTCTGCATTTACTTACACCCCCATAGTCTCTAAGAGCCTGAGGATCTCGGTAAGATCCTACCAGGCTTGCTAGGTTGACTCTAGTCTTGAGGCTGATAAGTACCCACCAAGCTTGGCTCGAACCGCAGCTATGCTTAGATGGCACCGCTCAGAGGCCAGGTGGTATTCGATTTGCCGACCCGGATTCCTGGTTGAGACATCCTTATGACACAGGGTACCTGCTTCAGTATCCCAAAGCTTATGAGCTAGTATCTTAGATATATAAGACCGGGAAGCACCCGGTCTTGAGAGCTTCCATTATCACCATCATCATCACAACAAACCACAGTACAACTACTACAACAAACAAACAGTTCAATCACTGCTCTTGTATCATCACTATAAGTACTTTCTACTTCTATCGTACAAACCTCCCACAACCATCAACATCTAGACTGCCCGCTGTCAAGCAACAAGCTATCATTCGTTGAAATAGCCTGCGACTCTCCCATCGCACCATTCAAATCTACTATCCACAAGTCCATCTCTCTATATCCCTAAACATCACAATGGCTGGCCTCGCTCTCTCCTCCCAGGCTAAGAACATGAACTTCGGCCGCTCCGGCTACAATAAGGACGGGGACAACGAAGACGGCAAGCGTTGCTTTGGCCGTTCTGGTTATAACAAGGATGGTGATGACGAAGACGGCTTGCGCTGCTTCGGCCGCTCGGGATACAACAAAGACGGCGACGATGAAGATGGCCAGCGATGCTTCGGCCGCTCAGGATACAATTAAATCCTTCGCCATGGCGAGACAGAAGGCCGATGCCTCCTCGAGGAGAAGCAGACTTCTGTCCCTGACTCGATGACGGCATTTTGTATCAACGCCACACCACACCGTCGTTTTCGATTCCTTTTGTCCTTGCATCGCCTAGGAGTTGGACATATTCTTTGAGCATTTACACTTTACACCGGTTGCGCAAGCATGACTGTATGATTACCAGGGGAGCATTTTAGATATAGACTCGCGCCGGCAACGGACGACTACTTGTACGATTTAGCATTGCATCTGGGTATAGATATATAACAGGGTCGGGCTAGGAGTTCACTTTCCAGGTATTGGAACACGATGTATAGCACTTACATTTTTCGGCAAAATTAATTCATTATTTCCCTACACAGAACCTAGACTTTCTGGTTAGAACGATACAGGTGAAACGCGAATGAAAACTCACTTTTCAAAGATGACGCCAAGTATCTCTTCAACATCGCCGGCCTCACCACGCCCTGTGATCCGCCCGAGGCAACTGGCGGCAGAGCGAAGATGTTCTGCTGCCATGGTGAGGTCGATGTCGTGGGCGGCTTCCTGACCTCTGCCCTCGACGCTCTCTGTAACTTCGATATATTCTTCCAGGCTGTTGTGACATCGTACTAGGAGCTGCCTCTGACGCTCTGTGACACCGTGGAGGTCTTGTAGGCTGGTCGGAAGCGAAGTCATATTTTGGAATGTTGAAGCTAGCTGATCCGCCACGAGGCGTACCCTGCCGGGATCTTGCTGCCCAGAAGCGTCATTTTGAGCTTCTTTGCAGGACATGAGAATAGGAATAGTGCTCTCTAGACCAGGTATCGTTTTCAGCACTGCTTGAAATTCGTGTACAATGGGGTGAAGATCGGCTTCTAGCACGGTGTCAACCTTGTTTACCAGCACTAGACAGTGCTGACAAGCGGCGCCGAGTTTTAAGGTTTCCAGATCATATCGGATCTCGTAGTCCCTAGTCGTGCGCTGCTCCACGGAGGCGAGAACGATGATGACATCAGATTGAGTGGCCCTAGCCCTTGCACGACGAATTCCTTCCTCTTCAACCACACTAATTCTTGTTTCAGGCTGAGTGGCGCCTACAGTACCACTTGTGGTGGCGGATCTGAATCCGGCGGTGTCAGCAAATGTACACAGATAACCGCGAATGTCGAGATGGGCCTCGATGATATCCCGCGTGGTGCCAGACTCCCCCGATACAATCGAGGCTTCCCGGCCCACGATTTGATTCATGAACGAACTTTTGCCTGCATTGGGGGGGCCCAAGAGGGCCACTTGGATGCCGTTGCGGAGGAGTTCGGTTCGTTGACTGGCCATTTCATGGAGACTTATCCCTTTAAGAATATCTCTAACCCGCTGGCTAACATTTCCCACTAAGGAGGTGGGAGATTCGTCGAAATGCTGGTCTTCCTGGAAATCAATCAGGGCTTCCATCTCGGCTCGCGCCTGTAATAAACTATGCCTCCACTCTTCGTACGTGCGACCTAAAGACCCTGAGCTGCCTCGAACGGCAGCCCGTCTCTGTTGCTCCGTCTCAGCTGCAAGCATCTCGCTAAGGGACTCAACCTGAGCCAGGTCGAGCCTGTCATTCATGAATGCTCGCTTTGTAAACTCTCCAGGTTCTGCGTATCGAATATGAGCATTACCGGAGCACCTGGGGATGGCTGACAAAACTGCTTTGACGGTGGCACTTCCTCCATGTACATGGAGTTCCAGCACATCTTCACCTGTGGCAGTGCGCGGCCCTGGAAAATAAAGCACCAGAGCGGAGGAATCCAGGATTTCGGATCCACGTGAACCGGGTAGAAACAGACTTCTTACTGTAGCGTATCGAGGTTTTGGGGGCTCCTTATGAGGGCACAGCTCACGATAGACCTCAAAGGGAAACTTAGCTAAGTGGTTGTTGTACGGGGCCGGCTGTTGCTTACTTGTATGCACGAAGGACCAGAAATACGAATTACAGCAATGCCTGCTTTACCTTCGGCCGAGGATAGAGCGTATATTGTGTCATTTTGCACCTCAAGAGGTGATGAGAGAGGAGAGGGAGTGTGGTATGCCTGACATGGCTGTGAGCTTAAAAATAGCACTCTTGGTGGCCTGCGGAAAAGCTGTATTGGTATATTGATATTCTCTACCCTCCTAGCAACTGAATTCTGTAGGTTTGTGGAGAGCGTCCGACAGACCGCACGTCTAGGACCAATTCGCTGCATATGTAGATTAGAGACGTCGTCGTCGACCTGTTGGAGTACATATATATATAGGAGGTTACGCCAGGAGGTATGTACCTATCCACGGCGCAGAGCTACCTACCTAGAGCTAGCGACGAGGCTGGAATTACCCTAGTTGTACCTAATCCCGTTGATTGGCCCCATAGCTACCTGCGCTAGTACTACCTTAGGTAGCTTAAATAGCATACATTAGAGCTGCAATCCAATCAGATACCAGATAATTTTATTGTGGGGCAGAAGCCCTTTTGCCATATCCAACCCAAAACTTTTTTCGACAGTCCGTAGGAATTGGATAAGATCCATTTGGTTCAACCAACCCTTTTCTTGTGGCAGCTTCAACTGCTCGGGTACCATCAAACCACTAAAGACTCACTGGAGCAAGCAAATTTGAAGAGTTGCACACTTGTCCCTCTGCTGCGGAATCATATTTAAATCATCCGCTGACTACCTGCCGGGCTATTCCTCTGAAGCCAATCGTCATATCTGTCGCCACGATGAGCGACGAAATCATTTGGCAGGTCATGTGAGTTTACGGGTCCAGATTCGCATTTCTATGAGCCATATGCCATATTACTAGTGCACTCTTTTCAGACCCAATTGCTTAAATATGCTCTAATAACTATGATTACGCAGTGATAAACAGTTCTGTTCTTACAAGGTCAAAGCCACTCGTGAGAGAACATTCTGCCGAAATGAGTAAGCCGTCTTCCTGGGAACCTTTGCAAACTGCGATAGTCTGACTGTAGCAGAATGAATATTTCCGGATTATGTAGTAGAACGAGTTGTCCGTTGGCCAATAGGTATGCTATTCCACGCCGTTCTGCTCCAAGCGCTGCATATATGGTAGGGGGCTAAAACAAAACAGCCGTTACGCCACGATACGTCCACATCCAGATCCCCTCAAGGCGATCAACTACATTTACATCAAAACTCCCGAACGAGCGTGAGTAACACTAATCTCTTCCGGCCAGCATAAACGGAACCCGGTCATGACAGTTTGCCATCATGTTACACAGGCTGACTTTCTTGCTATATAGTCACTTACCCTCAAAATTATGGCAAAAGATCAAGCTTTCACAGAACTACCAAGAAGCTTTGTCACAGATTGAGGAGCATCTTAAATATTGGCCACAGTACATGATTCATAGGTACGACACCATTCCCTGTCTTATCTGTGTTCCCCGCTGTCTCTCTACGCCCCCAAGCAAGCCCAACGCAAATCTTGGCAGGTGGTCCCTCGTTAGCCTTTTATGCCCGTAGACTCACTTGCAGGATGTGCTGGCCAAGTTCTGAGGCCATCAAGATTCAATTGCGATTATACGCTCTCCGGGGTGTTTGACGAGAGGCCACTGATGGTCGTGGCGAGGGGGGCATCTTTCGGGCTTATTGCCAGCTTTGCAACCAGAAGCATCAGCCTGTTTTTCTGTGTCGATATACTAACGTACGCGCCTATAGGGCCAAGCAACGTCTTACTCGACTGACGCAGGTCAGCATCCGCATGAGGCGTCTAGCCAAAGAAGAGGCTAGACTAGGTGAGAAGGTTGTTCCTAAGCTTGCGCCGAAAGTTCGCAGACGGGAAGCAACTAGAGAGAGGAAAGCAGAAGCTGCAGCTAAGCTGGAACGTGCGATCGAGAGGGAGCTTCTTGGACGATTACGTGAAGGCGCGTATGGCGACCAGCCACTGAATGTGAGCGAACAGATTTGGAAGAAGGTCCTTAATGCGATGGAACGTGAAGGTGAAGCTACAAGAGATAAGGATCACGACGCCGGTATCGAAGAAGAAGAGGATGAAGAAGAGGTCGAGAGAGAGGAAGAATATGAGACGGACGAGGAAGAGGAAGATGGGGTGGTGGAGTACGTCTCCGACTTTGAAGAGAGCGAAGACGAGGACGATCTGGATGACATCGAGGATTGGCTGGAAAGTGATGAATCTGAAAAGGAAGCGTCTGAAACGGATGAGAGCGAGGACGAAGCGTCTAAGAAGAAATCGCTTGCAGCCGGCGACAAGAGGAAGAGGGCAGCTCCTACTCGGACCAAGCCGAAGAAAGCGATTCGACGTGCACGGGAGATCGAGCATGAGCACGAACTTGAGCACCAGAGGCCCGAGCTGGCTTTTTAGCGCGCGATTAGAGAAGCTTATTATTAGCATAACTAGATTATTCTTTCTGATACCCCCTTCAACACTAGATTGCATAGCTAACTAGGGTTCGGGAACTAAACATGCGATGCATCAGGGCGCAACCAGGATGTTATACCGACCGCAAAAGGGCTTTCAGGGCACTGTTAGTAGTACTAATATCCTATGAGGAAACCACTAAATTGTCAATGAACCCATCCAGTCTTCTTTTCCCAATCCCCTATTCGTCTGCACCTACCTGGCCCTTTGGACAGTCTAACAAGTACTTACACCTTACGATCCTCTTGTACAGCCAATAAGCCGGACAACTCTTTCCAGGCATGTATGTACATTGATCCAGGTAAGCTACAAGAAATATGTACAATGGGATATATGTCACGATAGCATGCCAGTTCTGCCAACAAGGACGATTACCATTTTGGTTCAATGGTCAAGTGATAAGAATTAGTCGCCAGAAATTAACCGCCTTCACGGTCTGACATCGTGGGCTGTTGTCCGTCTGAACGTTGGGATGTCGGCGAGAAGTCGGGAAAATGCTACCTCGCAACTCTTTTTTTGTGAATTCTTTTTCTGTCGAGAGGACGTGTTTGAGTCTGGAGATACCTTTTCTTTTTCTTTTGTTTTTTTTGGGGGGGAGGGGAGGGGGGAGGAATTATCCTTTACTGCTCTCCTGATAGAAATGCTGATGACAATGCACATTGCTTGTACACGCTCTCTTTTAATAGCGACTAACCTAAGTACCACAGTGGGGTGGCCACCTCCATAGTCCACAGTTATAAGTTACAGTACCTGCCCCACCAGATTTGTCGGTGTCACAGGCCTTACCTCCCTCCCAGTCAAACACCAACTATGGCTAATCTGAGACAGAACACCAAACGCTGACTATGCCCACCACTCAAACACCCTTCAAAGCGTAACGTACCGCTTTTGCATTCCATTCCTCTGTCGAAACCTCAGCTCGATCTATGAACTGGAAGTTGATCTCCAAATAGAATAGTCCAAGCTTTGAAGCTCAGGCAGCTAGTGAGCTATCTCTCGAATGCCCTTACCGTAGCGAACGAGCGATCACCGCCACCAATCTTGTTGCCAGCAGCACAATGTCTGGATGGTATAGCAATATCGTGGGCGCCACCACATCGAAAATATCCAACCTCCAACGATCATATTTTAGTGGCGAAGCCGACGGCGACACCGAAGATGATACGCATGTTTGCAGGGTACTACGGTCATATTACACGGAAAAGGGCAAGCCGTTTCCCGCCTGGCTACCGCCGGACCCCAAGGCACCGCCGCCCGTTGCCGCCGTTTACTCACAGCCTTCGCAAGTAGGCTCACGATATGGGGGGCTAGGTCAACAACCCCCAGGTGGAAGTCTAAGCTCCCTATGGGATACCAACCCGGTCTCGCAGCCCCAAGAACCACAGAGCCTGCGACGAGGCAGAGGTGTACCAGCCCCGATGCGGAATAATGATGGTAGAAATAGTCCGTTTCGCAACTCAGATCCTATGGCTGGCAATAATCGAGACGATATGCAAGCGAGGCCATTGCCCTCGCAACGAGCCGGAAGTTACCAGCCCCAAGGAGTCCCCGGTCGCGGCCCAACACCACCAACGGGTTCAAGCGGGGGGTCGGCGCAAGACCGACTAAAACAACGGTTATTTGGAGGCTCCAAAACAGCAAGCCCAGCAAGCAGTGGGCCCTTCAACCCACCAGCACAGATCGGTAGAGGCGGCGGCGGCGGCGGCGGCGGCGGCGGCGGCTCTAGTAGTTATGAGGATAGATTTGCCCCCGGGGGTATGTATGATGCCGGATCAAACAGAGGTGGGATTGGGAATGACCGGCCTTATATGGGCGCAAACTCACCTTGGTCGTCTAACGAACCTGATCTTGGGGGTTCCGGGAGTGGAGGGCGTACTGGAGGCAGACGGCCCGGCGGGCTTCCGAGTGGCCCTCGGATGCGGTGATAGTTTGCATTTGCCATCGGATCTTTCGAACGCATTGCAGTTGAAGTCCGCCCACAGATTTTACAGGCCATCAATCACCGATTTGACCCGCATGGGATATTTGTATGGAATTACTTCCTCCCCTAATCTCGGTAAGCTTAGGACACGCGGTGTTCAGCATGAGACGGGTCTCCTTCCAGACAAGCTAGTACATGGCCGGCCTGTTACGCCAGCAATTCCCACGATTAGGTAATGAGACAAACGTTGTGATGATTGGTTTGATGCACGAGAGATGGAAATTTTATCTTTCATGTGGGAATCCATCGCACCTTGTATGTTTCATAGAAATTTATGAAAAGGGGATTCTAAGGTCAAGTTTGATGTTGGCGCTGCCGTCCTTTCTGCCTATATGTGTTTTACGAAATAGGTCAGTAGCTTGCGCGTCTCCTGGTCAGGTTGGTCTAATAAACAGCCAACAAGCTTAAATGAACTTGACAAACAGCGCCACGGCCACGTAACCATGGTGGCGGTAACTACTTATCTACATACATCATGTAACCCGGATCCTCTTAAGACACCTCGACTTACCGTACGTATTCATTTACTCTGTCTAATACACACATACTTCTAAATTATAATTAAAGTCCTGGTATAATACCGGGTACAGGTAATTGATGTACATACGTATGATAGGTTACCTATGCTATGTATCTACAACGTAGGTGGGGTGTTAAAGTTCTACCTATGCAGTCCCCATCTCGGCAGCTAAGGCCGTTGTAAATGCTACCTAGGTATTACCACTATCTTAGTTAACCTAGGTCCTACATGGTATGTAGGTACACAGAGGCAGGTTATGTCATTATTTGAATGGCGTTGACGGCCTCCCAAGCTTACGAAACGGCAGCCGCCCCGCCACTGCTGTACTTGTTAGGTGAGGTGGGGGTTGCCTAGCTTCTACTCTAATATCTCAAGGGTACTTGATGTGCCAAAAAGCTCCCTGTTCACATGCTTTTCAGCTTCACCTGACCTTTAAACTCCTGATATATAGTATCTATCTAGGAATCTTCCGTTGCTATTACATAAATAGACATACCCCCATCAACCTCATGATCTCGGCGTCTTGACTGCTCTCTGAAGCCGAGAATAGTTGCGCCACTTTGCGATGATGTCGGATCCTCCCAGAGCGCGAAGCGGCTCGCCAACTGGCAGCTTTTACGCCATGAGCGACGATGAAGAGGGCGATTACAACACCGTCACCCACACGGAGACGGGTCGCGGAGTTAAACTGCTATATTCCAAGAGCAAGGTGTATATCCATCCGACACCGTCGGCAAAAGACAATATCCCGGGCTACATCGCTCTCTTGCAGCAGAAAGGACGCCCCGGCGAACGGCCTATGTCTTCCTCGTCACAGTTGTCCAACTCGCCAGCATCGTCCGACCTCCTACTAGCCTGGCTACCTGAATCATCTCTAGGCGATGCTGCGAGCATTTACGTGAAAGTGGACCTTACTGACGGTGACTCCCCGCCAAAGCAGAGTTATCTGGTACCTTCACCCCCAACCGTGACCACCCATAGCGGCTCGATCGGCCACTACGCATTTTCGATACCCTTGAATGCCATATATTCGCTGCTAGTACGACCCCCAAGTCTTGGGTGGTGGTTTGGGTCCGTGGTGATTAACACAAGGGCCGGAGAGAGCTTCCCTGCGCTATTCTTCCACGATAGTGAGTGCCAGTCTACAATATTGCAGAAGAAAAAGCTAGCCAAGGATAATTTCGACCCATTTGGTGAGAATGGCCAAGTGTTTTGGGGAGGAGATGAGGTATTACGTTGGCTTAGGCGTTATGTCCACATCGAGCGAAGCGGGGCGGAACCGAATATTTATCTAGTAGAGCCTAGCAAGGAGGATAGCGAAGCATTTGGCGGGAAAGGGTCGTCTAGTACTCCGTCAAAGATTGGTCAAAGAGACCCCTCACGGGGTATATCGGGCGGGGGGAGTGCCGCCGGGTCTTCCGCCGTAGGGCCGAGTCGACAGACACATGAGGCAGGCATGGACCCAGTGATGAAGTTCGTCAAGGAAACCGGGTGGAACATCATGGAGAAATTTAGTAAAGTCACCACATTTACCCGAAAGACCGCCCAAGACATAATGGATAACCCAAAAATACCACCGCAAGTTCGAAAACTCATGAGGAATCCCGAGGTACAGACAATTCAGGACGAGTTTGATAGTGCGAGAATATATCTGGCAAGATGGGCTATGGGTATCGCCGAACAGAGTGAAAGAGAGCGAAGTCGAAGAATATGGACAGCAAGAGACGTCCTGGACATGGAAGATACTGATGTCGGAGAGTTTGAGCTTCTCGATACCAGCTCCATGTCCCTGGAGGATAGGAGGACTCCGGTGAAACTCGGCGAATGGAATGGGTTCTTTGACACCAGGACAGGAAGGCTAACAATGACAGTGGACGAGGTGAAGGAGCGCATATTTCACGGTGGGCTGGATCCAGATGACGGTGTCCGTAAAGAAGCATGGTTGTTCCTCTTGGGCGTCTATGACTGGTACAGCACGGCGGAAGAAAGGAAAGCGCAAGTAGCTTCTTTGAGGGACGAATACTTCAAGCTTAAGGATGGGTGGTGGAAGCGACTCGTAGATCTTGGCGGCGAAGGGCCGGAGGGAGAATGGTGGAGGGAGCAGAGGGGGAGAATTGGTAGGTTTGAATCGAATTGCCCCGGGCGACCTGCTGCCGTGCGTCAACCTGCTTACTTCGTGCTTAGAGAAAGATGTACATCGAACCGACCGTACAGTGCCCATCTTCGCCGGCGAGGACATTCCTCACCCAGACCCGGATTCCCCCTTTGCGTCGGTGGGAACGAACGTCCACATGGAACAGATGAAAGATATGCTCCTCACGTACAACGAGTATAACAAGGATCTGGGCTATGTCCAGGGCATGTCTGACTTGCTTGCGCCGATTTATGCTGTAATGCAGGACGATGCTCTCGCTTTCTGGGGATTCAAACATTTCATGGATCGCATGGAAAGGAACTTCCTCCGAGACCAGTCAGGCATGAGAAATCAGCTTTTGACTCTCGATCACCTAGTCCAGTTCATGGACCCGAAACTGTATGCCCATCTAGAAAAGGCCGACAGCACCAACTTTTTCTTCTTCTTCCGTATGCTTTTGGTATGGTACAAGAGAGAGTTCAAATGGATGGACGTTTTGCACCTATGGGAAGTTCTCTGGACCGATTACCTCAGTAGTAGTTTTCACTTGTTTGTTGCCCTGGCCATCCTAGAGAAGCACCGCGATGTGATAATGACCCATCTACTACACTTCGACGAAGTACTGAAATATGGTATGTGGATCATCACTCACCTTCATTTGCATGGACAGATTCTGTCGCTTACACATCCCAGTGAACGAGCTTTCCGAGACGATTGATTTAGAGTCCACGTTGATTCGTGCCGAGGCTCTATTCCGCCGCTTTCAACGCCTCACCGAAGCCATCGATAAAAAGAATAACTTTCCAGCGCCACGAGTGCGCAGAACCTCAAGTCAAACAGGACCCCAGCAGTCAGCCCCCCAGCCTGGCAGTAGGCCACAAGGGAATGGCAAGGGGCCAGACCAAGCAAAGAAGACCATCAGCCCGGAGCTTAGAAAACTCTTGAGTAGGAATGTTGAAATCCTCCCGAGAAAAGTAGTTCATAAGCACGGCGACGGCTTCACTGCCAAGTCTCACCAATAAGCTTCCCTCCGAATTCATACCTTACCGGCTAGAATTTGCATGTATCAGTTACCTGGGATCATTAGCAAAGGGGGCAAGCGTGTCACATGAAATATAGCACCTTATTTGTTTTGGCTGTGAACAGGAGAAGAGCTATGCTAGGGACGCGGAGTCTGGAGTTCTGGGATTTCGGGGTTGTAGTACACGGTTTGCATTTTACGGTGGTGACCACGATGTGCGAAGTAAGGAAGTCCGTTTCTCACCGTTTTAGCCTTTTATAGTGTTTATTAAGTGGCTATGGCCTGTGCGTGGAACTCTTGCGGTTATCTGGAACATACATAGTCACCAATAGGCTGACAACCTTTAGTCATATAGACTTCACCTTGACCGAAATTGCTAACGAAGACTATTAATGCATCTCTTCTACGGTAATTTCACGGAGGACGGATGCAGTCCTCTGGTGTGCATACATACTCCATTATAAGTAGCTAAGGCGGGATATATAGATAATGTAAACAATAACCGCATTAGGAGCTGACTATGATGCCATTGCGGAAGCCGCTCAATTGCAAAATGTCAAGTCCATTGATCCCAGAAGCATGCCAGCTTTATATCAAGTCTCATTGGGTGTAAAATATAATACATGGTAACAGACTGCCGGCCTCAACTCCATACACCCAAAGGCCTTTCCTCCCGGGGCTGAACCTTCATAAACGTGAGGTAATTCCAAAGTAGTTTTTCCCACTCTTCGTACTCTTCGTAAAGAGGCGAGTGCGAATCGTATTATCAAAATTCTTGGTCATCTTGGAAGGACATGCCGAAGCTAATGATGGTCCCGTAGATCAACAGGCCTCCAATGATGCACATGACCATGGCCCCGGTTTCGATCAGATTTGAGTGCGCCAGGACAGCAGGGAGAGCTAGCAGACGGTACTTCGTTAGTGTATGTGGATAGGACATGCTGGGGGGTACGCAGCATAGAAGTTGAGGTTCACGATGAAGCCTGGGACGACGTACCAATTCCCATGACCACCAAGAATCCCGTGCAGAAGCGACCGAGGTCGAGGACAGCGTTTCCGGAGCTCTCAACGAAGTCGTCCGGGTTCGCCAGGCGACCGCAGATCCAGTTGGGCAGCGGCGCAAGCACGTACGTGGCCACCACCAACAGCGGATAATACACCTTCCATAGCGCGCACGACAGGATCACTAGCAGGAAGCCGACGGCTAACACGAATGAGAGCGCGATTATCGTCTTAAGCCCTGCGTTTGGCATCGTGGGCAGAGCGAGGTCTCCGGGAAAGAACGCTAGAGATTCGAACTTGGGAGGTTGTAAGATGAGTTGTGAGTTGAGTGGGAGTGGGTGCGCAAACTGGAGGAGGGCGGGCGGATTATTCGGCGAATTGCAGAAGACCGTCCAGTCCGGCTGCTTGGTCGAAAGTGAAATGGCTAGCACTAAGAGCACACGAGGTATTCGACCACAGATAAGGTGATATTTGAAGGTATCAAGAACTGCCGGGATATGGAAGTGTTATCGTCGCGAGGAAGGCTGTTGTAGGCTGTTGATCGTCGATTGGGAGGTTACGTACGGGGGGTCAGAGCTGTGATTGTCAGCCTGCTGTGATGCAATGGGACGGACTGTTCACAGGCTCAGGTGAGAGCTTCAAGCCACAGCTTGTTTAACTAACTGCTCGGGTGCTAGGTAGGTACCTAGGTACCTACTAGCACCCGACCTGGGCACCCTTCAATCTGTGGCTGGTTGCTTACAGCATACCTTAGGCCGTTCTTTTTAGGTGCCTCTAGAGACTTGGTGTGTACCTAGATACCTACATGTAGGTATGGAGTATGATGGAACTGGCCAACTCTAGAGCTGGCATTAGAGCTAGGAGCCTACTGAGTTGTACCTAGGTAGGTACCTAAACTTGCGTATTACATAGTACTAGTGGTGGGGGTGTTGCTGCATTGCACTAATCCCGATTCGTAGACGCAACGAAGCTTGGAGCTGCCTGCCCTGCCACTGTCCACTTCGAAGCCAGGCCTGGACAGGCGAGCTCTAATCCAGCCTTGCTTCCGTCTATCAACTTCAATAATTACCATACTCAACTCAACCCATAACCCTCAACCGGCGAACGATCTGTTCTCGCATAGATATAGCCGCCCCGATACTCGCGATACCGGATTCTTGTTTTCGGCGATAACCATCTGACATCATGTTCAGAAACAATTACGATAACGATTCCGTCACATTGTAAGCTTCCGCCTAAGCTGAACGGCCCGCCAACACGTATACTAACAACTTCCAGCTCGCCACAAGGAAGAATATTCCAGGTGGAATATGCCGCAGAAGCAGTCAAGCAAGGTTCGGTAGTTGTTGGTATAGCGAGCAAAACACATGCGGTACTTTGTGCTATCAAGGTACGAATCTTGAAGCCACTTATCCCCTCGCGCCTTCCCACCAGCCTACTTTGGTGCACGACTCCACGACTATGTCGCCGGTTTCTTTTAGCTGACTTCATGTCTCCTCCTACAGAGAAATGCCGAAGAACTATCCTCCTACCAAAAGAAGCTATTTGCAGTTGACGAGCACGTCGGTCTTGCCATCGCAGGCTTGACATCCGATGCCCGTGTCCTCTCCAACTTCATGAAACAGCAATGCCTTTCGCAGCGGCTAACGTACGACCGGGCCATTCCCATCGAGACCCTCGTATCACTTATCGGCGATAAAGCACAGACGAACACTCAGCACTACGGCAAACGGCCTTATGGTGTCGGGCTGCTGGTTGCGGGCGTCGACGACAGCGGACCCCACGTCTTCGAATTCCAGCCCTCGGGATTGACGCAAGAGATGTTGGCCTGCGCTATTGGTGCCCGCTCACAGATGGCCCGTACTTATCTCGAGAAGAACCTTGATAAGTTCCCCGACTGTGGCCGGGAAGAGCTCATCCGTCATGGTTTGAGAGCTCTCAAGGAAACACTTGTCCAAGATAAGGAGTTGACTGTTGAGAATACCAGTGTGGGTGTTGTCGGCCCGAAAGTGCCGGGGAAAAGAGCGCTGGAACCCTTTAAAGTCCACGATGGTGCCGAGGTGAAGGAATGGATCAATAGCATAGCAGAGGATAACGAGGCAGGCGGTGAGGGTATGCAGGTGGACGAGTAATGATTTATGGGATAGACGGTTTAAAACATCTGCCACCCGGCTGTAGGGATGGAATGATTGAGTGTCCATAAACCAAAGGCGAAGCTCTGCGCTCTTCTAAGCTGTGCTAGAAAAAAGGGAGAGAGCCTGCACTCTATATCCGAGGATGACACTACACACTACAAATAGGGGCCAGTTTTGCGCCAAGGCATAGATGGCTGTACAACAGATACTACCTATTTAAAAATCACAAGGACCAACAATCCGGTCGGCATTGACTTCATCTCTGAATAACTTGGTAGGATCGTTGTATTTTATATCTCGTCTTCTTCGTCGTCAAAATCGTCCTCTCGTCCCATCTCGTATAATATCCGCCCACCCTCGCCCGCACCAATATCGGACTGGGCATCGAAGTAGGGCAGCACGATACCCTCTCTGTCGCGCCTCTGCTTCTCCGTCAGGCCTAGATTAAACGTAGACTGCGGTTCCTCGTCCCCTCCGCCCTCTTGTATAGGCGGAGCTTCATTCGGATCTAAGAATGCGGGGTGATCGGAAAGAAGGTACAGTTTTGACGTCGCGCCGTTCGCCTTTGTGAGATGTGCTGCCTGTTGTGGTTTTGTCGTCCCTGTCGTAGGAATGAGAACGAACGTCTCAGCCACAGCGCGGCCGCTGCGCCGGCGAAGTTCCATCTCGAGGATTACGCCTTGGGCCGTGGCCTCGCCGGCGGTTCCTACTGCTGCTGCTGTTGCCACCTTGCCATTTCGCAGTCCGAGGCCGACGAGCACGCCCTCCTTCCCTTCATCCAGCCCGAACTCCGGCTCATGAAGACTGCGGTTCAGGGCCCGCTGGCGCTCGATGGCATGGTGCAGATTGGAGGCCCGTAGGATGGCCGTCGCGAGGTGCGACAGCACGGTCAGTGGATGGGGCGCGTAAGAGGGGCCGAATGAGGGTGGGAGGGACAGGGGCACGTCTGTGTGGTAGAGTCCCACGAGCGAGATGAAGGGGCTCGTGATGAGGCTTGAGAGAAACATGGCCAGGTCCGCTGGGATGGAGCTCGCTATGGGGTTGAGCTCATCTATTACGAGGAGAACTTCTGTAGGTATCGGTAAGTATATGTGAATAACAGATACGATGGAATAGACACCCCTGAATACACTGAGTGTGTTTGGTGGCTGATTACTCACTGTGAGAATGCCCTGCCGGATAGTGCGAGACTATCTCGGAATGCAAAGACGCTGGCGTCTTACCCCGGGCGCGGATGAAGACGTCGACATTTGCCGGTCTCCTGACGGTGGCAAAGCAAATGTAGATAACCTTGGTCTTCGACATCTGCGCTCTGGTGGTGAATTCGCGCAAGATAATCTTCCCGCTCTGCTCGACGGTGTCCAGAACCAGGGTCAATGGACTGGCGCTATCGCGCAAATTGAGCAGTTTCTGCAGGAGCAGCAGTGCATGCGAGCGCGCATGCGACTGCGTGGCCGATGATGGCATGGGTAATCCTCTTTACTTGCCCGGCCGAGATGGGTATAATTATTGCACTTTGAAGATAATGCGGTATAACGCTGGACTACCGTGTTGTCCGTCGGGAGCCCAGTGAGTCGCTTATTTGAGAGTATCTAATATACTTTATTAGCCACATAATGTACGAGAGCGCAGCAGTACTAAACTAGATATTTGATCAATGATTATGGAAGTGGGATACCTACCTAACTTTTGGTAGTGTGAATGTGCTCTTCGGAGTGGTTGGGCTTATTGGTCTAAGATGCCGTGGTGATATGTTGATCTATGCAGGGTCTTAGCCGGCTCTTTACATCGAAACTGATTTCCCTATAGCGAACCTTGCCCATGACCTATATTTTTCCCCGCATAAATAAAAGCACATATGGAGGGGCTTGTCAAAGATCTTGATGGTAAGGGAATGAGATAGATGCCTCCCTATGGGTAGGTGAATTATACCGCTAAAGAGATGCGCCCCACAGAAAGGTGAGAGCATCTAGGCGGATATAGCCTGACCAATCATATGTACTAATTCATCGCCAGCCCTCACTTCCATCACGGCACTATACAGTCTTCACGTCTTAGGACCTCATTCACAATCTCGTCCCGCGTTTATATATTGCCTAATCTACTTGAAGCCATACACCGTATAGCTACGCTATTGAACCTATTACTAGGGTCACCATTTGCCGCCCAATAATCCCTTGTCGGAGTCTGGTATTCTGAGCTATCTCTCCGCGTCCTGGGCTACATGGGAGCTCTTCTGCCATAACAGAACTCGTGATTAACATGTACTGCCCTCATTGGAATAAACAGGCCGGTTGCATTCTCCCTTCCGTTGGGCCTTGGGCTAATATGAGGATAATGGGTAATTCCTGAGTCCTTGGGGCTATATGCTATGAAGTATAAAATCCCATCGGCGGCCCTTCTGTGCCGCTGGTTTGCGTTCCTCCATAGAAAGGTTTTCTGGAAAATGTTGTGAATAGAGGGACATATCAGCTTCACGTTATGATTCGTATGATCCTCCAGGCCCAGGTGGGCTTCTTGGCTCTAGCAGCCACCGCCGTCGCTGCTCCAGTTGAAGATATACAGCTATCCTCAAGCCATGTCCATGCTGCGAATGCTGGGCTAAGTATCACGGATAACTACCATACCCTCTCGAGGGTTCGACGGCAGCCTGGTCTTTCCCGGACGAGAGATATTCTCAAGCAGATTCACAGGAACAAGATCGCTGGCGCCATCCGATATGAGGAGTTCGCTGAGGTTGATCCCATTGGCGTCGATCATATCTTGGCAGAAGCGAATCAGATCGAGTACATTATGAAAGTTGGCATCGGACCAGAACCATACTACATGATCCCTGATACCGGTAGTAGCGACACTTGGATCATACAAGAAGAGTTCAAATGCCTGGACCCTTTCTATGGGTTTGAGGTGCCACAGGAAGAGTGCCAGTTTGGGCCCCTATTCAAGGGGGACTTTCCCGGCGGCAAGATCGAGAATCAGAACCTGAATATTTCGTATTTGAGCGGTGACTACCTCAACGGGAACATGGGATATGCAGAGCAAGTGCTACGAGAACATGCACTGCAGAAGCATAGCATGAGCTAACTGCCGTCATAGTGTCACTGTGGCTAACGTTACTGTCCCCAAACAACAGATTGCTCTTGTAAATGTCGCCGCTTTCGGCGGCGATGGAATCTCGAGCGGAATTCTAGGTCTGGGCCTACGAGGGCTGACGTCGGGCTTTACGGGGACTGATCCGTCTAAAGACGGGTTGAGCACCCTCGTCAACTATGCACCCCTCATGGAGACAATAGGATCTTCCAAAACGGCCAAGCCAATCCTGAGCTTCGCCATGTCCCGCGAGGAAAATCGGTCGTATATCGCTTTCGGTGGCGTGCCTCCTGTCGCCACGGGAGAGTATGCCACAGTCCCTATTCAAAAGGTACAGCAATAGACTATTCAGCAATCTTTTAAACTCGGCGAAGCTAATGAATGATGTACACAATTTACTAGCTCACGACTAACAGCGGGCGAACCGACTACTTCTACTACGACATCAAGATCGACTCGATTAACTGGAACGGGACCAAGAACCAGACTGTCCGCAACCCGCCCAACATGCTCGTGGACTCGGGGACGACGATCAACCTGTTCCCCCACGAGGTCGCCGCCGCCATCAACGCCGCCTACTCCCCGAGCGGCACGCAGGAGAGCAGCATGGTGTGGAGCGTCCCCTGCAACGCGAAACCCCCGACCCTCGACATCGTCATCGGCGGCAAGCCCATCCGCACTCACCCGAGCTCCATGATCCTGCCCGAGACGGAGCTCAACGGCTCCAACCGCTGCCTCTCGGGTATTGGCGCCGGTCAGCCCGGCTCGTACATCCTCGGCGACACTTTCATGCAGGAGATCGTGGCTGTTTTCGACGTCTCGGAGAAGATGGAGCTCAAGTTTGCCCAGAGGACTGATTGATTGAGTTTACCTAGTACCCCTACTGTCTGTCACCTTGGACATGTTAGATATATGGTATTAAGAGGTGTGTTGAATCGAACATCTGGAAGGCTGTCGTGTTTACTCACAAACAGGCGCCACTTCGTTAGTAGTCGTATGGAGCCTTTATCTCTACTAAGTCATGGCGCGATTGGCGCATAAACGTTAAATGCATCCTTGTCTATGCTTCTATTTATTTATCTATTCTCTAGTTCGGTGACATGGGTATAAGGCGAGCAAACTCCAAAGCTTAACAGAGCTAAAAGCAAACCCACGACAATGGACCGACGACTGGCCTCTCCGTCCAAGTCAGACGAACATAAAAAGAGCTCATCCAATAAAGCAATTCGTCCACCTGAAGTGGGTCCTTGCCACTGTGTGTGCAGAAAGCAGTACGGAGATCAGCCGGTCGATCCGTTTCGCCATCAGTGTTGCCGTTCTAGCTGCGAGACGCCCTGGCCGCACACGCTGCCTTCACAAGAGCAGCTACCTCCTCAGGCGTACAGCTGATCCTCCCCACGGCCTTGTTCAAGGTATTCAAGGTATTTCTCGGTTTCAATGAGTCGGCATTCGAGCGCTTGGTGTTGATTCCAGAGCCTCACAAGCGTGTCTTGTAGTTTTTGGTTGTGCGCCCATAACTCGTCCAGTTGTTTTAGCGCCTCTTCACGATCATAGCTGAGTTTTAGTCCTTTCGCGTACAAGGGACCACGGCCGCGGACATCTTGAAAAGCGACACGAACGTCCGGCCATTCCTCCACGTCGCGGTGACACAGGACTTGGGGCCTTTTCCGGCTTGAAATGCTGGCTACCGATAATAGACTAAGTCGGTCGGTAATGTGGGTTCCTAGACGATGCCTGGGCGGGTTTCTGATGCTAGGAATTCTTCGAGATGTGCTCTAAGCCGTTTTGTTTAAGTTTTCATCAGATAGTAAAGAAAATTGAATGGGAAATCGACTGAGCCGGAAGACTGGGCGGCTTACCATCACCGAAGAAACTTCCAGACGGGTAGAACAGGCTCGTAGGCTAAACATTGTGTTTGCTACTGTCGATAGATATTTCTGGTTATATACTTAAGGCGCAGAAGCTGACTCAAGCAACAGTTGTATTAATCGATGAAAACGTTGGTTTAGTTGTACAATCTTTAAGACAGTGGAAAGAAATGGAAGAAGTTTAGTTTCTTCATATGTTGGGCTTGCTGCACAATTTATAAGATGGTAGAAAGGAAGGGAGGCAGTTTCGTTCCTTAGTGTGTTGGCAAACCTTGTTCGATCTAATTTGCACGTTGGCAGCAGTGACCAAAAGCCTAATGATCATCGAAGCTGAGTTTTAGACCATCTTCACCTTATAGTGCCATAGTGTCCCAATAAAGTTGAGGTATGCCGTATAGAGTTTGAGGAATAGAGTCGCGTATAGAGTCGAGATAATCGTCCGGCTTTATGAATCCTTGACGTTTCTCATGAGAGCGCGTTGTAAGCTAGGAGGCAGCGGCTGCAGGGAAGCACGAGTCCCAAAAGTATCATCTTTATCGTCTTTCAACTAAATGGTTCTCAGGAGTAAGATTCCGGACCTTGGCGTGACTTGCTGGTGAGCCCTTTTTTGGCACTTTTCACTTTGAGGCTGCATACTATGCTGGGCCTGAGTGCATACATACACACATACGTAGACAGACACCTACGAGATTAAAGGAATAATATGTATCACTCGGACATCCGATGCCACAGGAGGCAATATGCATTGTTGCACATGCAGGACAGCAGTCGAGCCAAGGGGAATCCGGTGATGTGGCTTGTGCTATTTTGACCTTTATCGACCGGGACTGAGAGGTCTGTTGAACCCGCCGATGCGGTTCATATACTGACGATATTCCGTTTTTTTGGCCTTGTACACGGCTCCGGAATTGTTGCCAGGGACCTTTTGCCCCTTGGTCGTACCAAAGCCACCAAAGCCCATCATTGCTTGCATAGCACTCATCGCGTCATCTTCAACTGCAATGTCGTCGTCTTCGTCCATGGCCTCTTCTCCGCCACCCTTCTCGGAAGTCGGCTTTCTTCCCCGTTCTTCATCCTCTTCAACGCTATCCCGGGGCTCACGGTACCTTGCTGAACCGCTCTTTTGACTTGAATCATCGTCGTATGCATCATCTCTAACGGGGAGCTTCCCTGGGCCTTTGTTTGAATACCTCGTTCGCGTTGGGAGAGGCGAATGCGAATCATGGTTGGCACGTCCTACTTTCCCTAGTGGGCTTCGTGGCGGTGTTGCAGAGAGCCTGTGATCACCGCGCCGCGCTAGACGTTGAAAGACGAAGTTAGTACTGGTCATATTCCCGGTGAACTCAGTGGAAATGTCGCGACAGGAACGTACCTTTGGGCATGCTGTCTTCTTCGCGATAGTCATCTCGCCGCCTGCTCTCTTTTTCTCTTTCATACTGGCGACCGTCCGCTCTATCACGTGCGCCTTCATACCCTCTCCGTCTATCTCTGTCTCGATCCCTGTCGTAGTCTCGGTCTCTGCGATCACGAGGATCACGGCGGTCGTTCAACGGTGATCGCGACCTTGATCGCTGTCTACGATCACGGTGTCGAGGCCCATCATCGCGATATCGATCACGATCATCTCGTCTATCTCGTGCGCCGCCTCCGTACCGATTGCGCTGCTCCGACTCCTCCCACATAGCCTTACTATCGGGGCGGTTTCGACCACCCCGACGAGGATGGTCTGCCATGATGTAATGTGTCGCGTACTATTAATAAAACCAGTCCGTGTTCGTGTGGGTGTAATCGAGGATTTGCTGAATTTTGTACATATAATTCCAGATCAACTTCAAAATCAGGCGTAAGGGAGGTCACTGGTAAGCCCAGCTAAAGACTTTCGAGGATGTACCAACAGTTATGGGTAAGGTATATGTACCTAGGAACCTAGGCAGCTAGGGTCAGGTTAATCGTCTTCTGGCAAAAATGCTAGAGAGTTTCTATGTACCTACCCCCCTACCAGCATAGGTATATGTACCTAAAGGCCAAAAACTACACCTAGCGCGTGGGGCAGCCCACCTTCAATGTTTCCATTAGGTGCTTAAGTATCTAGGTATGTACTATACAAGGATAAAGGATCGAGTTGTGCCCTGGCGTACCTAGCTCGTAGCAGAATCAATCTGGTGGTTGTATTGTGATGTAGAAGTACACAATGGAGGGGATCCCACAATGATACTGTGTACCTACAGGAAGCCACTTATACTAGTGTGGGTCTGTGACATAGCTCCGATCGATAAAGCTCCAACCCCGTAGCAGCATGTAGGCACTGTAGGTGGTACTACAGGTACTTAGTATACTTAGCTGTGATACCGTTATAGCTTGTACCCCTGATCCTCATTCATGTTTGCCAACCCAAAACCGTGTTCAGTTCTTAAGACACGATACAGCTCTCGCCTTTTTCCATCTCTTCGCTAATAAGACATTTTACGACTGCAGCGTCTCTCGCCCGCGCTCCTACATGGTCTAGATACAGGCTTAGTGAGCGACAAGTGCCGTTTCCATGTCAAATTTACGATGGGGTTCTTAAGCCAATTGACAGCTTGGCTGTCCCTATCGCTCATCCCTTCTATAGCTGCGGCCGAAAATGAAGGGGTCCTCCACAGCGAAATTGGTCGTTTAAATAACCAGAGCCTCCTCTGGGGCCCCTATCGGCCCAACCTTTACTTTGGTGTTCGCCCGAGACTGCCAAGTGGCATAGCGGCGGCTCTGTCATGGGTCAAGGTTGATAATTACGTCGACGTGCAGGGCAGTATGTTACGACTATTTATTTGCTTCGAGTCCCGCCTAGATAGGCCGCATATGCTGACCTTGCCGCATCTAGATGTTCGATACACTTGTGAGCAGAACGAGGGTATGGCCGGGTATGGCTGGGAGGAGTATGACACCCGGAAGGGCGGTGTCCAGACTATCCACGACTCTCAAAATCAAATTGACATGACCACCATGTTTGTCAAGGTTCCCGGTGGGGCCCACGGAGGAAGTTGGGCAGCGAGGATCAAAGGCCAGCCCCGCGAAGATGCTCCCGCTGATCTCAAGACTACCGTCCTTTTCTATGTCGTTTCTGAGGCTTTCGGCGAGGCCATCGATATTGTCGAGGAAGGCTCCCCGACCGGCTTCGATGGCGATGTGACTTTCGTGGGGACATCGCCCGGCTTGGGAGCTTACAAGCTCGTGGTGACGAAAGGGACTGGTGCACACCCTACCAGTGATCATGAGGCATCGGCGCAGAGGGATTTAGAGAAGACCGTCGTACACTCCCAAACAGTCCCTCTTCAGCATCTGTGGCAGGCTAAGAAACTTTTCTTCCAAGCACTCCAGGCAGGTGTGAACGAGATTGTGAAGCAGTTCGGCCCCGAGTCCGCTCCACCCCCCTGGCAGGTGTACCAGCTGCCAAACCTTGCGCAATCTGGCAATTTGCATATTGTCCAGAAAGTGTTTGAAGGTCCTTTCGAGTTTGACGTGCTGTACTCGAGCGACTCTGCTGGGGGGGACATCACCAGTAAGGATCTGTCCCGGGAGATCAAGTCAACAACGGAATCCTTCAACGACCGATTTAAGGAAATCTTTGCCCCCAAGGCGCCCTACAACACGGAGAAATACGAGAGGTTCGGAAAGAGCCTGTTGTCAAACTTGGCTGGTGGGATTGGCTACTTCTACGGAAATCAAATAGTTGATAGGTCGAATGCCCCCGAATATGAGGAAGAGAACGAAGGTTTCTGGGAGGAGACAGCAGCGGCACGAGCGCGCAGGCAAGAGCAGCCGGAAGGCCCGTACGAATTGTTTACAAGCGTTCCCTCCCGTCCCTTTTTCCCACGTGGCTTCCTATGGGACGAGGGATTCCACCTGCTGCCTATTATCGACTGGGACACAGACCTTACGCTTGAGATAGTAAAGAGTTGGTACAATCTGATGGACGAGGACGGCTGGATCGCACGAGAACAAATCCTCGGGGAAGAGGCCCGAAGCAAGGTACCCCCGGAGTTCCAAGTACAATACCCGCATTATGCCAATCCGCCCACGCTCTATCTGGTGCTCGAAGCATTCTTGGACAAACTACAGAAATCCAACGGCAGCCAAGAAGTAGGGAAAGAGCGGCTCTCCGCCGGCAGCTTCCTGGAGACGGCGCATGTTGACAACCCCGAATTGGGTCTAGAGTACTTGCGTAGTCTTTACCCTCTTCTCCGCCGCCAATATTTATGGTTTAAGAAGACCCAGTTCGGCGACATCAAGACGTACGATCGGGAGGCGTACTCGAACAAGGAGGCCTATCGATGGCGTGGCCGGTCCGTTCAACACTGCTTGACGAGCGGCCTCGACGATTATCCTCGCCCGCAGCCTCCCCACCCGGGTGAGCTTCATGTCGACCTCTTGTCATGGATGGGTATGATGACCAGGGTATTAGCCAAGGTGGCCGATATAGTGGGGCTCCCCGAGGATGTTCAAGAGTACAATAAGGCTCTGGATGGGAGCTTACACAACTTGGTGGACTTACACTGGTCTGAGGCCGATGGCTGCTTCTGCGACGCCACCATCGATGATTTCGAGGAGCACGCTTTAGTTTGCCATAAAGGCTATATCTCCTTGTTCCCCTTCTTGCTGGGCCTCCTGGACGCGAACGACGCTAAGCTCGGCAAGGTCCTCGATTTGTTGGGTGACGAAGAGGAGTTATTTAGCCCACACGGTATTCGAAGCTTGAGCAAGAAGTCCGAGTTTTATGGGACAGACGAGAATTACTGGAGGAGCCCGGTTTGGATCAATATTAACTACCTTGCCGTAGTGCAACTTCGAGTAAGGCCTCATCGTGTATCCATTTCGTCTACTTTCGACTAACATGTTGGCTAGAACTACGCTCTTCAGGCCGGTCCTTACTCAGCAAAGGCCAAGGATCTTTACAATCGCCTCCGCCAGAATCTTGTAGACACGGTATATAAGAGCTGGGCGGATACAGGCTTTGCTTGGGAACAGTATAACCCGGAGACTGGCGTGGGTCAACGGACGCAGCATTTCACCGGCTGGACAAGTCTAGTGGTAAAAATCATGGCTATGGATAGACTGAGTGGTGATAGTAGCGGCAGCCACCCCAGAGACGAGTTGTAAACCCGACATGTACTGGATGTATTTGAGTTACCTGGACACTGTACGCCGCAGAAAGGAAACGTAACGATGAGATGAGCGCTGATTTTAATAGAGCGGTGAGCTAATAAATGCTACTAGTCATTGTGTAAAAATAAAGAAGAGAAAAAGACTATCAAAGGGAGAAAAGATAAAATGATAAAAAGAAAAAAGCTCTGAAAATCACCATTATGTTTGACAGTCAGTTATTGCTACACGAACGTGGCAGACTTTGATCTACCTACTTTGCAAGTGGACATGTATAAAGTACGGAACAGACAAGTTTCAGTAAAAGCTCCCCTTTCGATGAGACTACCCTGTAGATATAGGTGGGCCGGTTACAATTTACCCAGCACCTGCAAAACTTCGGAGAGTTACAGGAGTCAATAGCGCTTTGCTTATCTATCTAGCTACAATATTCAATATCACAGACAGCATGCTTATTAGAGTACGGGTTCTGTTTGACGATGACCCTGATAGCCAACCAAAGCCCCCGTGTCTGGTTGTGACCCGTCAAATTTCCCCTTACTCATCCAACATGTATATCGGCAAGCTCTTTTGAATATTTCAGATCTGGTTATTTTATACCTCAGAATCAGAGTAGTTTGATTTGACTTGATTTGTTTTGTTTTGCTGTTGTTGAAATAAGGACCACCTATCTATACATAGATAGAACGCTGTTGAACGCCGCTATGTTGAACCACCTCTTCAGCAAAATCGCTGAGGCCTTTTGCGCTTGTTGAACCTATGCAACCTTTAAATGCGAGAACCTACCTAGATGTTGAACCGGAATAACGCCATACTTGTCGCTTAATATATCTCAAAGCCTCTAACCGAATAAATAACAGGCCTCCTCAAGTCGAGAAAGCCCTTTCATGCTTCTTCGAATATGCTCAACGGTCCCTTCAGCTTTGTGAACATCTCATCCGCCTCGCCTTCCGGTGTGCTAAGCGCAGTGACAGCCCCTCCGGCGCCGATGTGCCATGTCTCCACCTCCCCGATGTCCACCGCTGGATCGGAAAGAGGGGAGACAGGCGAGGGGACAGTCTCGTCGTCCCACCGAAATAGGCTCCGAATGGTGACGCTCCAATCGCCACGGCCCGCCGCATCCATATAACCCACAACGCCCGAGTACAGACTGCGCTCGCGCCCGCGCGGGCCCTCGATCTTCTGAAGAATTTCACAGCTCCGCTTCTTCGGCGCGCCCGTCATGCTTCCAGGTGGGAGGCTGGCGGCGAGGACGTCGAGACCCGTGAGTTGACGCTGCTGCTTGCCCTCGCCCTTGGCCCCGAGCACCTCAGGGTTTTTACGGGGTAGACGTCCCTCGACGACACTGATCATCTGGAAGACGCTCGCGTACTCCTCGACCTTGAGGAGGTGAGGTACTTGGACGTTTCCCGGCCCGCACACGCTGTGCAGGTCGTGTCGGACGAGGTCGACGATCATCAAATTCTCGGCTTCTTCCTTGGGCACGTGCAGGAGGCGCTCAGCGGCCACGAGTGTCGACACGGCGGGCGACTTGCGCACCGTGCCTTTCATAGGGCGCATCGAGCAAAGCCCGTCGCTGTCAAATGACAGAAAGCGCTCCGGCGAGCTGCTCACGAGCGTCACGCCGCCGAGACGGATGTAGGACCCGAAAGGTGCCGGTTGACAGACCCGTAGGGAGTGATAGAGCTGCCACGAGGATACAGAGGTGAACTTTTCGTGGGCGCGGGAGCGCAGTGGCGAAGGAGGCTGGAGAAAGCCTTCGAAGCGGCTTTGCGGCCGCGTGATGAGCGTTTGGTCCGTGAGACACAGCTCGTACGAGTCACCTGCGGCGATGAAGTCTTGGCATAAGCTGACTTTTGCTTCGTATTCCTGGGCGTCAGGGACGGAAATTCGGGCTCTGTAGTGTCCTAAGACTGGTGTATGTGGTGGAGTGAGTTCATTTCCACGATGGGCTCTACCGAATTTTGCCGGGATTGCGTTTGCCCAGATAGGCGAGCACACAAGCTTCTCTGCGGTGGAATCAAGCCAGTGTCGAGCGTCGCTCTCCGAAGCGGACAGTGTCTGGAGGCGTAATGTGCCCTCAAGGTGGTCTATCACTATGCTCTTGGTCACCCAGGCGAAGCAGAGGTCTGGGCGGTTGTGGAACCTTTGCTCATGTAGCTTGACGTGGATGCCTTCAAGGCCTAACTCATATGTTGTGTACCCCATAAAACCGCCTATGAAGGGGCCTGGTGTCTCGCTGGAGATTTGACGACTCGACCAGAACCGGGCTAAGAATTGCCATATTGTGTCACCCGGACTGAGCTTTACCCTCTCGATAGTGTTCTGTGGCATGGGTTCGGCAGACGGCACACGTGCCTGGACCTCATGGTTTCCCGTGCTATACTCCAGCTTCCACGCGTCATCGATATCGATGCCAATGATGCTATAGCGACCGCGCACGTCCAGGCCAGTCATGCCCGTTTTCGCACTCGCTGAGTCGAGCACAATGTACTCCTTCCGCCCAGCCTGCAGTATCTCCACCACGTCCGGGACCTCAATATGTAATGGGATATCGAGCGACCGACTGAAATACCTCGCATCCCCCCCAGACCATTCTAGCCTACGGCCGCCGGGTAAATCTGGTACACTTGCACAAGCGGTTGTGGATGACCCGGAAGCTTCTGGTATTGGTGCATGCGGTACCTCGTCGTTCCCTAACTTGAGGGATACAGACTGAGACTTTCGGCCGGAAGCGTGGTTCCATGCCGTCGCTTCCTGAAACCAGTTTCTGATGACCTGATGACCAGTCGTCTCGGTGCAGATGGACTCTGGGTGGTACTGCAAGCCCCAGAACGGCTTGGCCCGATGTCTTACGCCCATGAGGATGCGTTCAACCATGTCGCCCCGATCTTCATAAGTCCAAGCCAGAGGCACGATGTCGGGGAAAGGGAGTGGGGAAGCCCATTTCGCGATTGGCCATTCGGCCGTGGAGATAGATTCTTGGTTGATATCGGCGTGCAGACTGTGGTACAGTGTTGCTTTGAAGGCAGGCACGCCTGCGAAGATGTTCCCGGCCTGTGATGCCCCTAGATGGTCGATCTCTCGAATCATGCCGTGCAATCCGGTGCGTCGAAGTCTTTTTACGGAGGCACCGCAGCTGACAATTAGACTCTGAAAGCCCAAACAGATCCCTAGGACGGGTAGTAGGTGTTGATCTTGGAAGTCCCATACGTGCTTCATCAGCCCGACGTCCTTATCCAGGTCCGGCGCCCCCGGGCCGGGGCCACAGACGATGGCATCGTAAGGCTCAACTTGCTTTCTTAGCGCATCTTTGAAGCCGGGCTTATTGGGATCTATATGCGGTGGATCAATAGGGAGAACATCAACGTCAGCCTCGAGAACGGTTGTCAACAATGAGACAATATTGTTACTAAACGAGTCGTAGGCGTCGAGGAACAGTATGCGCGGCCGGCCCATTGCCACTGTGGCGATAAGTAATCGCAAATTTCCCGACTACCACAGACTTTCACTCTGTCTGAACCGACAACTGATGGCAACACTAGGGTGCCAAGGGTCCCGGGGTCAAAGTGACACCCAAAATAGACAGGATCATGCAGTGTAATTAAGCTCGGAGCAAGTTGTCGCAAAATTGACGATGGAAAGAGAGCCGACGAGTTGGCATTGGCTTTGGGAAAAGTGGACCCCTTAAGTAAGTTGTAAAAGGCAGATCTTTACGTGAAAATATTTTGCGATCAGCTGCCATAGGGCTAGTTTACAGCGCATTTTAATATACCTCGTACTATACGTATACTTATCAGCTTACTATGTATGCTAGGCTAGGTCGTTCTACAGATGTGCCTGCCTCTCACACATGATTTCGAGTATGTTTCTCCTAGTAATCCACTTATTGCGAGATACACAGCCTCTACGTAATTAGTATTCTAGCAATAAAACGGTAGATAATTTGGCCCTCTGCTGATCAACCAGGCTGGCTTGGGGTCTGTATTGGTGAGGAACTGCGTAAATATCACTTGCAAAGAAGAGCACATAACAAGAACGGAGAATTACTAAAAGTGACATATTCACTGTTTCCCTAGACGTATTCTACGGGCCACAAGGTATGAGGTTTTAGTCACAGGGTCTAGCTACGATTTATTATAATCAAATATCAGGCTATGCTTTATAACTCACCTGCATGAACGTGTGAACGACACTCCTGGTGAAGAGTTGAGGCACAGTCAAGCCTATTCAAAACCCATCTTGATAAGCGGGTGGCCGTTGGGTTTCAAGACGGCCCCAGCTGTTTCTCTCTATAGAAGCTGCTATCTAGCTAGAAACAAATGTCGCTTATTCCTGGTTCCATTCGAGTCCATACCGTGCGGAGGAAAGCTTGTAATTGCGCAACGCCTCCAAGGCTCCCTCGGCATCCGTGGCAGTCACTATAATGTTGGCGTTGCCGGGCTGGACGAATTTCTCCTCGACTGACTTGCGAATCCACGCCAGTAATCCGTCATAAAAGCCGTCAATATTGAGCACACATACTCCTTTGCTGTGGATGCCGAGCTGGTTCCAGGTTGCTGTCTCGAGAAGTTCCTCCATCGTGCCGAAGCCACCACTCAAGGCGATAAAGCCTGACCCGGGGCCCCCTTCCAGTACCTCCTGGGCCATTAGACGCTTGCGGGTGTGCATGTCCTTGACCACGGTCGTGCGGCCGTAGACACTCTCCTCAGGGACGTGGTATCCGTTGGCATCCTTTTTTGCCGCGTACGTGTCGTCACGCTCCCACTTCACCAGCGCCTCGGGGATGATGCCGTGGACAGCGTTTGGGCCATTTATAGAAACGATGGTCTTGGCCACCTCGCCCATGAGTCCTACTGTGCCACCGCCATATACTAGAACCGGGTCAGCGAATGTTAGTGAGGCGAACTGACGTAGGCAGTACATATAAAGTGCCTGCGGGGCGAGGGACAGATGGTGTAGTACGTACCCAAGGCGATATTTCCAGCCGCCATGGCTTTGCCTAACGCCCGCGCGGCCTCGACATGCTTAGGGTTCTTACCGCTGGCCGAACCGCAGTAGACGCAAATTTTCGTTTGCTTCGAAGTGGCGTTGGGGTCCAGCGTCGAAGGTGTAGTTGTGCGGGATACGCCGCCAGACTCCATGGTGGGCACTGGTTGGTCACCTTGTCCGGTTTTGAGGAATGGAGGGGAGGAAGGGGGGAATGGCTTGGTGTTATAAAAGTCGAAGGGAAGATACCCCAGTCAGGTACTCAAGTTGCAAAGCTGAAGCCAGGGATCCGCGTTGTCTCAGACCTGAAGGCGCCAGTTTAGTGTAAAGGCAAGCTTGAACGGGGACAGACAGATCAGATCAGGTTCGTATCTAAGTTCGTACCTATATGATCAGTCTAGGAGGAAGTAACACGCATAAGAAACAAAATATTCTTGCAAGGTATCAATAGACAAGTGTCAATAAACATAAAGTTCGGAGAGGATCGAAGGACAATGCAGAAACACAATGGAGTAAAATAGCAGGAACAGGAAGCTATTTGTATGAGGTCAGACCCCTACGCCTGGTTAGCCGGGCTGGTTAGTTTGAGTCACAATTCTCGGCCCGTACTGAAGTAGGTACTGGACTGGGGATGGTTATACCGTATTACACATACTTACATGAGGTAAGTACCTACCTCTCGTTACCAGCTACCAGTACCCAGGTAGTTCAACTAATGCTATTCCCGTTGATGCCTCCGTAGTGGAAGGTGGCGCGTGGTCTATGTACATACATACATAGTATCTGTGGACGCGATTGTCATTGAACCATGGTCCCTTCAACTTCTCTATTTCCGGTTCTGTTTCTTCCCTTGCCCACAATGCCCTTTTTTGCGGGACCGCGCCGGGCGCGCAATGGATGGCTACCGACCCGGCGACCATTCATTGGGGGATGACGTCGCTTATTGGGCCAAGCGGGCAATCAGGAAATCGATTAGATGCCAAATTAATTAGCTTGGATCTGAACGGAGCTGAGTCCATTGGCAACATTGGTGATATTGGGAATAGCCGGACTGCCATGTTGAATTGTGTCGTATTGTCATTGGTATTGACGACGGCACGAGGTATTAACTTTAGCTATTGTGAGAATCGATTGGGGGAAGCTCGTTCCTCCCTCATCGCATGGGCCCAAAGAAAAAGGTGCACGAAAACTGAAACAGTCTACCTGTTGTAGGTACGCAAGTAAATAGGTAGACAGACAGGCATCGAGCTCACCTGATCACCCACTACGTACATTACATCTTTACTGGGAGGAAATCCGTGTAAGTACCTAATTGCCTGGTTAGGTGAGGACAGCATGGTAGTAGCCTAGTAGGTAACATGAATCATCAAGGCTGGAAGTGCTTGGTTAAGCAAGGTTGGCGGTTGAGAACGAGGTGGGGTCCTGTAAGTAGAAGGTGGGGGGCAGCTCAACTTAAAGGTACCTTAGATGATGTACTGCTGTACACACGCACAAGAATTGTCGTGATTCTGGATTTTACTGGATTAGGTAAATCGGCTTTATCGGTAACACTCGCCGACTTCCTACCCAGTTAGACTAGCAAGGTCCCTATCTACCAGTTTTGGGGGGTACATACAGCAGTCTGTACTTTGATCCCGAACAATAATCTGTACAGAACACGTCTATAACCTACGTTCCATCCAGAAGCCTTTGATTACAAAGGGCTCTGAGGACCCGATTCGATCTAGTCAATTTTATCGCTGGTACTCCCAGAGATCATCTCGGTAGACAGCATCTCGGCTGGTTTAGCAGACTAGGTACTACCGTACACCGCGCGTCTCGGTCAATTCGTGGGCAAGATGCCGGAACAGAACAGGCCTCCCGGTGGTGCTGTGGCCGGAGAGGAACAAGGCGTATGTCCAGCTCACTATTTCCATAATTCCTAATGAACCCAGTCCTCCTTCCTGGTCCTTGTATTCGCGCGAGGAGATGGTGTCAACAGTTCGAAAGCTGACCGTGTGTACACCTACTCTCTGCAGGGATCCGTCTTTTACAAGATCGCACAAGGCATCTTGATCTGGGGCGGCATTCAACTGCTCATGAAGCAGTTCGTGGGCGGCGGCATCCAGCCGCAAAAGGCCACCAGCAAAGATGCCCACGGGAATGTGGTGCAGATACCCGCCAACACCGGCGATATCCCTGACTACCAGCTTCGGCCCGCCACATTAGACCCGGGCGCCACCTATAACCGTATCCCACAGCGGCTCGCGCCCATCTGGCCGACCGACAGTGCCATTGATATCGTCGTCACCCTGTCCGACAGCTTTGTTCCCAAGAAAATCGCAAGCGTGCCGCAAGAGATGGTGGCTCTGAGGGAAACCGGCTTCAAGCTGGGCAATTATAGTGATAGGCGCACTGCCGAGACTGTCTTCGACGTGCCCGCTTCGGTACAGAACAACGGAACCCTATGGGGCCACTTCTACTTCGGCCTTACAGGCTCCAACCTTGACCCCAACGAGCCTGGGTTCGATCCAACCACTGCTGTCCACTTCGCTTATCCCCTCACTCAGTATATCCCTAAGAAGAAAGAGATCAAGACTCGAAATCTGCTAGAAGAGAGAGTTAAGACAGACGAGGCGCCGGAAGAGGAGGCGACAGGTCCGATTATAGCCAATTATTATCACCCTAATACTAGTCTCTCCTTCGTACCTGATACGGGTATCTTGAACTACCCCCAACTGCCCCCTGCGGTTCAACAATTCCTCGTGCTTGAGGTAAGGCTTATGCAAAAGCACCGCCCACATCGTCATCACGCTAATTCGAGATAGTCAACTGGCGCTCGGGATGGATCTGGGCAAAACGCCTGGCACTGTAAGTCTGAAGCACTACTTAACACCTACAAAACATCTGTCTTCATTCCAAGCGGCAAAACGCTGATGCTTCTCGGTAGATCCTGTCCTCTTTGTCAACCAGTTCTGGCAGATGAAGGCTCATATGACACTTCTCAACGACACTGTCAAAGCCCTTCCCATGCGGCTTGATCTTGGCAACTTGAGGAATTGGCAGTTCAATCTCATGGCGACCATGGATCTCAATACGAAGCAACAGGCCCGCCAGGCCGCTTTTGGTGGGTCTTTGCCTGGTGGCAGTGACGGTAGCGAAGTTGAGCTGATCAAGGAGATCCTCTTGGATACCAATCCCTGGCTTCTTGGTGTTACGGCGTTCGTTAGCGTTGCCCATCTCATTCTCGAGACGCTCGCCTTTGGCTCCGACATTGCGCACTATCGCAAGAAGAAGGATAATGTCGGTATCTCGGTGCGGTCGATCCTGGCAAACGTCTTCATGCAAGCTGTCATCTTCCTCTACCTCGTTGACAATTCTCAAAATACGAGCTGGATGATCCTGGGGTCTCAAGGCATAGGCATCCTGATCGAGCTATGGAAGGTCACGACAGTAGTGAACGTGCGACTGCGGCCCGCGCCACCAAACTCTCTCATTCCCTATCGCGTCATATTCGAAGACAAGCACAAGCTAAGCGAGACGGAGGAGAAGACCAAGGAATACGACGAGATAGCGTTCAAGTACATGTATATGGCAGGCGTGCCTCTCCTCATCGGCTACGCCATCTACTCGTTATACTACGAGACGCACAAATCGTGGTACTCGTTCATCATCACCACGCTCGTGGGTTCCGTCTACGCCTATGGCTTCCTAATGATGGTCCCCTCCCTGTACATTAATTACCGTCTGAAAAGTGTGGCCCATATGCCCGGAAAGGCGATGATGTACAAGTTTCTGAATACCTTCATCGACGACCTGTTCGCTTTCACAATCAAGATGCCGTTCCTCCACCGTCTCGCTACCCTGCGCGACGACGTCATCTTCTTCATCTACCTGTATCAACGGTGGGCATACAAGGTTGATTACACGCGTGTGAATGAGTTTGGCCAGGGTGGCGAGGATGAAGAACCGCCGGCAGAGGCCAAGGCCGGGTCTAAGTCGTTGCCAAATACCGAGGCGGTGGTGCCTGAAAAGGTGGATGGTGAAGCTAAGGCGACTGGGAGAAACGCGGGTGGTGCGAAGAAGAGGAAATAGTCGGCTGCGTAATGCGGCACAGCTGGATCTTAATGTGTTATACTGAGATAAAGCATAAAGAGGGAAAACGGGCTTTCCCTGGATAGACAAAAGGAAAAATCAGACGGGTGCCCACACAACAGCAGTGTACTATAAGGCTACCTCATGTAATCCCACTAAGTAGGTACTCAATCACGAATATCTGCCTGAGCGATTAAGCCACCCGGCAGGTATTAAAAACGAATAGAGTATTATTCCACGATACATACAAACCTGAAGGTATGTGCTTAGCAGCTACAGTGTAGTAGCAGGCTCTGGCAGGCAGGAATTGACATAAAACGGCAGGTTAAACTCTCGGCTGCTCCTTATCTCGTTTGACTCTTAACATATTTTGCTAGAAATATTTTTGGAGAATGTCACTTAATATGGCATTGTCTCATCGTCATGGTTGCTCTCCGGGCCCGGCCGTTTGGGAATCAAGCAAGGCAGTAAAGGAAAACCTGCACTCTCTTAATTGTATGACACGGGTTGTCATGAGAGTAGCCGAGTCCAGACTGCTTCAGTTTAAGGTTGCGATAATGATATGCATGTAGGTAACACTGAATGTGTTACAAGTGCGAGATGCAACCTTAGGTGTGTATTTAGGGATAGTATACTGTACCTGGGCGAGTTAAGAGGTAAATATTTCTTGAGCTCCCTACAGGGTATTGACTCCTGGTCGAGCAGATCTTTAGCAGATAAGAAGGGCATTGTTACCATTGGGGGCTGGAGTCTGGGTGGAGGCGGCCCCAGCTGTCAGAACCACAGCTTGGCCTGCACTAATAACGTCCCGTAAGTACTAATAAGGAACCTATCACATGTACAACCTTTTCTGGAAACAAACCGAATCATCAAGTCGACTTCTTGAGCAACAATTCACATCAACCCGAGTGGACTTTTCTCTCGATTGTTTCGACCCTAGTCATATATTCCTTTCGTTCTAAAATAGCTCGCCGTTTCGTAGGACGGCGACCCAATTGGCTGTGTTCAACACTGCGTTTTTCCAGCTTGGTCCTAGCTTTGAGTATAAGTAAACAGATGAGGCCGCCCACGCCAGGCCCAAGGCTCTGAGCTTACCGATAGAAGTCCTACCTTGTTGGTCTTTTTCTTTTTCAGACCGTTTTGGCACCCCTACCTAGACTAAAAGTTTGGTCCCCACCGTTCGCACAAGGTACGAGATCGAACGTGCCGGATCCGATTATTACAGTACATAGTAACCTCAAGAGGGTACTGCCCTGGGGTTAGGTAGGTCTCTCGATGGGTTTCGGAGCTGCAGTTGCGCCAACTACTTACCCACTGCGTCTGCGTCTGCCTATTAATGTGGTCGACACATATATGGTGAACCTATTATCAGGTACTACGACATTCTCACTTCATCACTTTCCGGTGGAACATCCTAAGCCGAATCCCTTGTAGAGAGGGAGCGGTAGCATCGCAAGCGAAAGGGGTCGTCTGAGGGGATACACAGAAGCCTGTCCACTGTGTATGTATGGACATGAGCCGTAGCAGTGGCAGTGGAGGCAACGTTGTCGAGACGGTGGGATCGCTGCTGGCTGTCATTGCAAACGCAATCCAGGATGCCTTGCGTATCCTCATGTACGCCGACAAGAGCGCTTGGACATCGCCCGAGTTCGAGCAGCTCCGCCTGCTCGAGGAAACTATCGATGAAGCCAAGCGCGACTTTCAGAAACTGCCTACCCTCCTCAACCAGCGCTTGTACTACGAAAACGACCGCAATGGTATGTCCTGGATTGCGCCGTATTCCGAAGACAGGCCCCGAACTAAGCTGATGCTAATCTGGTCGTAGCCGAGAGTCTTGACGAGTTGCGCGAGCTGTGCACGCGCTTCAAGGAACATTCCCAAACCTTAAAGGCCTGGGTACGGGCGGGTGGACCAATAGATCCCGAATGGGCCATAGAGACACGATGGGTGCGGCGAGAGCTTCATCGCGCTCAATGCCGCGCGGCGCGGCGCATTCATGACGATCTTGAGACGTCTTCTATACGGCCGCGTTGTCTTGGTGCATTAATCGTGTGGCAAAGTCAGCAACAACCACAAGCTCCCCGCGCTTCTTTTCCTCAGCCCGATTCCCATCCCTATTCCCATTCCCTTTCTCCCTCTCACAAATCACAACAAGGTCGGGGACAACCAGCCATCTCGATAACCACGACGGCGACGCAGTCTCGTCCGGGGCCCGGCGGCGAAATCGAAGCCTGCAACTCCACAGGCACGTTTCAACGGGTAGGGCCCGGAAATCGCGACATCGCATTCGTCTGCGACTTCTGCGACGGGTTTCTAATATGGGAAGATTTACAATCTATGCCGAGCACACGACAGCGTGCGGCATCGTCTGCGACCGCCATGGTCGAGAACTGGGCAGCAACAGGGTTCGCCCACCCTCACACACATCGTGACAAGTACGTGTCCGCCTCAGCGCAGGACTCGGACATCGAGCTCGAAGACGGAGTAGGCCACCAGAACGGAAACACGGCCAGGAAGCCCACCGCCGCGGACCCGGCCACGGAACAGGAGGGCCAGGAGAAAACCATCTTGTTCCCTCCCGTCGCCATCGCGAATCACCTTCCACCCGAACCGGGCGAGTGGCAGGCCCCGTTGCTTTGTCCCCTCTGCGACGACTACTACTACGAAGAGCAGGGAGACGATGACATGGACCGTGTCCGGTACACTCAGGATGAACGTGGGCTTGAGAGCGTTGCCAAACTGCAGGAACACCTTGAATGGAGCCATGGCAATTTGCTCCCCACTCTTTCCGATATTGCGCCCCAGGCTTCAAAGTGTGCGGTTATGTAACCGCTCAGGCGTCCTGGCTATTTTAATTCGGAAGTGGTATGCGCGGTGTGACTGTTGGCATGTGATGTGATACGAATTTACGACATGGATTCTACTTGTATGCAAAATGATCATGATAGCGCTCGTCTGGGGGTTTTATTCAGATCTGGCTGTGTTGGTATACATAAAAACTCTTAGCCTAGCGATGCAAGGGAGCCAAGGGCGTTCTGGTGCCGGGAGGCCTGACATTGTTGGACTTGTCAATGCAAAACTTGCTGACTGTGCAATTCACCACTGCTTCATATTCACGACTCAAGCGAGTTTGGCGTGGGTCCGTGATGAATTCCGAACTTGTTTTTGAGGCTACCTATCTCGTGAAGACCATAAAACGCCCCGTCCCTAGCCTCTATGTACATGTACAACCCAAGGAGATCATTTTGCACATGTAATTATATTCGATCATACTCCTCTGCTGGGTATCTTTCTCATTCAAAACCGGCGACCGTTTGCCGTTACGGCGCCGACATACACCCACCAACTTAGTTCTGCGTCCACTCCTCCGTCTAGGCATTTCAAAAGAAGCGGAACCATATGAACAGGATGACGATCAGGCCAAAGACGCCTATAGGAGCGTACTGCTTGAGGAGCAGATCCCAATTGATCTTGACGGCGGCCTTGCGATACTTCTTACTGTCGTCTCTCAGCCTCGAGCTCATCTCGCCCATGCGCTCGAGGCTGTCCCCCCTGTACAGCAGATCTTCGATGTTCTTGGTCATGACCTTTGTCACGTCCCGCAGCTCGTCATTGAGCTTGTCGAGGTTCTGGGTAGCGCGCGTATCGGCGTATGTTGCCTTGGTGCGGTTGATGAAGGTGTCGAACTCCATGAAGGCATATGGCCGCAGCGAGGGGCTATGTAGTTGGTTTGCTGAGTACGAGTTGGAGAATTCGGCCGATAGGTCCGAGAGGTAGGTGAACGCGAGCTTGCGCGGGTACGAACGCTCGCAGATACAAACGTATACGATCTCATTGGCGATCAAGTAACTGCGAAGAAAGCGGGTTACTCATGTTAAATAGAGAACAAGATAGGCCAGGACGGTGCGGTCGGGTAAAAGGTGCGTACTGTAAGGTGTAGTTGCCGCTCTCGATACTGGCTTGTTGCTCCGAGTTACGATTCAGCCTCCGCATGATCAGCTTAATCTGGGACTTGACTTCGGCTAGGGCGGATTCGCTCTGCTCGTCGTCGACAGATGCGCACAGCATCAAGCCTAGCACACACCGGTTTTTGTTAGCGTACCGCTGTGACAACGCCATAGCAAGTACCTAGGCATGAGATAAGGCAAGAAACGTACCGTCGCCCAGCCGAGCTATCTGTGTTGATCTTATCATTCTTGTCCTCTTCGTTTACGTCCTACCTTGGTCTCACTTGAGAGTGCCTGACGGAAAGTGGTAGGAGGATACGTGTTCCGACGTGTCTCCAAATTCAAGCAACGTCACCGTTCGTACTTCCCCAATGCAGAAGAACTTTGACGTATTGACTTTTGATGCAACAACCCGACCTGCGTCGATTTGTCTCTTTCAAAATGACTGGTACTTCAACACCTTACTATGCCAGGCAAGATCAAGAGGTGCCTTGAAAGGAAACACCTGTTCAATAATATGCTGCGAGGTGAAGGTGGTAGGCAAGTTACATAGTCGTACTGCTGTAAATTGAATTGCAAAGGCCAAACATCAAGTTACCGTACAGTACAGATGTACGTGCAGTATGTACAGCACGAATCTCCGATGGATGCAGGTGCGCCAGATCAGCACGTACAGTACAGTACCTAGACCCATGTACATGCCTAAGGTTACCATGTCCTTTTAGCGGTCTCTCAACTGGGTCTAGCGTATCAAACGTCCTTCAGCCTCGAGTTTCATCCAACCCGGTACCGTGAACGTCCTCTCAAAAGGCTTAATGACAACGGGCCATGTTAGTATAGAATGCACGATACCACCCGGACTCAGCGATGGTGAACCTGCGGTTTCATACGCCATCCATGCCGCCGCCGACGTCTTCTCTCGTGTTTGTACCCAAAAAGAAAACAAAGGTGAAGTAAAGTAATTGGAAACAAAGGCTACTTGCATAATACACCGCCCTCAATCCGTGCCCATAAAAGCGGCCATAAGAGTTTTGATAAGAGTTCAAGTATTGACAACCAGGAGGAACTTCCATATCATTATCGACTGGCTCTTCTATGAGGAGGAAAGTCCCATTCCCATCATGACCCCCCATCAGACTATTGTCAGACCTTCCACAGGCTCAGCCGTACAACCCCGCTACTTCCACCGCCGCTTCGCCATGGTCCATCTCTGCTTGCGCTATAGAACAATTTGAAGGATTGGGGAAACGCAGAAGACGAAACCTAAACCTTTCACAACTAGCCATTCAATCTAATCATTGGATATGCCGCCGCCTCGCAAGACACCTTCCAACTCTGCCTCGGCAAATAACGCCCGGGGCAACAAGGGCTATGTATCGCCACAATCAACACCAAGGCGGGTTACTAGGTCTCACCTAGCTCGTGTGAAGAAGACCTCTCCCGAAGGCGCTACCTCGTCCGGCGATGAACTAGCTGCACAAGACGATGTCCTAGAGGAGAGCCAGGCAAACGCAAACCGTCCCCAGCTACTAGATGAGATAGCTGTGTCGAGGCCGGATAGCGTAAACGCCGAGGGGGGTGCCTTGAATGAGAGTACGAGATCCCCGAGGTCGCGCAGTAGGTCTTCTTCTATCTCCAAGAGTGAAAGCGCCACCAAGACACCGTCTCGCAGGGGCACCCCAATCAAGAAACAGGATTTCCAGATTGCTGCCACTGCCGATGACGAGGAAGACGAGCTGGCTGCTGAAGAACCGGCATCCAAGAAGCCAAAGACGGCCCGAAAACCCATCCGACTGGCCACATTCCGCAAAGGGCGCTCTAAATGGGACAACCCAGACGAGATGCTCACAAACCCGAACTCCCCTTTAGTGAAGACTGATCTCCGAGTAGGTGCTCACCTCATCCATAATCTCCCTAGGTGTTCCGGAACTATTTGAGATGGTGAGCGAAACCAAATGCTTACTGATTTCAATCTAGGACATTCTATGCAGCTCCAAGGCATGGGATATTCTCACGCCTGAGGAGAAGCAGCGAGTCCTCACCAAATTCCCAGACAAAAGAGAGATTCTGGACGCTGACACGCCAGACAACCGTCCTAATATCGCGGCGTTGCGAAACAACGACAACTTCAGACACGATGTAGCGCAATACCAACAGGGCCTAAGTCAGGGTTACCACGACCCGGAGTGGATTCGGCAAGCCCAAGCGGCGCATAGGGCGCGCCATGCCGGCGTTTACGATGAGCTTTTGGCTGCTGAGTTCGAGGAGAAATGGGACACACCCATGCCTGGCGTGAACCAGACTGGAAACGAGCTTCGTGGAGGCGAGGGCTCTTCAGAGCAGCAGCAGTCCAATGGTGAATTTATCCAGTCCCGGCCTGTCCCTTTACCTGACGGGGAAACAGTCGAGACTCATGGTGCAGACAATGCGCATCTACTCCGCGGCGTTCTAGCCGAGGCTGCCGCGCAAGATCCGCCGGGCCAATCAGAAGGCATGTACAACACGGCCGTTATTCCCGCCGATTCAGCCCTGAATGGTGATGCAACAAAGCAAAACTCGCTGCTAGAAGAAGACAGTGTCAAACAGCTAGGATCCTCGGCCGAGGCGGAAATGCTAACGACACAAGCCACGACGGAAACGGATGACCAGCACCTGAGGGATGCCGGCCACGAAGCAGTACGCACGAATAACTTGTCGTCATTGCCTCATCTGATGGAGGGGGTCGAACAGCGCAAAGAAGAGGAGGCGAAGAAGGAAGAGAAGCCTACCGTAGCCGCCCAAACCGACCAGAAAATTGTCATGGCGAAAGAGGACCGCCATGATATCAGAAAAGATCAGCCCATTGTCGAAACGGTACTAGAGAGTAGCGACGCCGTAGATAAAGATCAGCGACAGTCGCACCGGTACCGGCACCGGCACCAGCGGCAAGAGAGAGACGAGAAGCAAGAGGATGAAACGCTACGACAGATGGGCGACACAGAGCATCGACCGGATGATGAAGGGAAGACTACTACCCTCTGAAGATTCTGAGCCAGTCCAGCAAAGGTAGTAGAAACACATGGAGCGAGCCTCAGCTCGGAATTGCGTCATGGGGAAGAAAAGGACCCTTCATGCTTCATGAGTGTTATTGACTTCAAAAAAAGCCAACAAAGAAATCAAGGAGTACTTGTTCATTCCTACCAAGTAGTACAAATAAATAATACAGTGGTATAAACCCACCAAAATCCTTGGTGATAGTAAAATTGTATAAGTGAGTAAGTAAATCTAGGCAGCAGGTAATAAGGTGACATCTGTACATTTGCTATTACGCTCTCGGACAACCCTTGCCATTCATTACTCGTACCATCCGTCCATCTCATCTTTATACCAGGTAGCAACAATGCTCTTCGGACCTGGCTCATCCCCGTTTACTCCGCGCCGCTCTCCAATCTAGCTCCTCTCGGCCTCCATTCGACTTTTTTTTCTTTTCTCCCTTTTTCTACTGTTCTCTTCCCATGGGTATACTCCTTATTTTCTCTCATACTCTCTCTATATAGGTATATTACGCTTCTTCGGATTCGGGCCTATCGCGTACAGCAATTATGCAGGGTCGCCTTGAATGCCAGATCCGTCTTTGCTTGGCCCCTAGTACGGCATCGATCATGGATTGAGTACTGGCTCTTTCTCTTTGTCTTGCTATTTCCTCCTCTTCTGCTTGAGTAGGACTCTGCCCTGTCTCGTGCTTCTTGTCCTCGGCAGGTGCGTTCCATATCTGTGTCTCCTCGACAGAGGCAGAAATCTCAAAAACACCACGGCAGAGTGCCGTGGCGTCGATTCGCACTTCTGTACTGCATTTGGGCCTAAGTAAAGGCAGCGTCTGCTGCAGCGTTCCATTCCAGGCAAACTTGCGCGTGAAGTCGAGGGCCACGTTGACCGGCCTGTTACAGAGAGAGGGCATAATGCGGACGGTGGGATACACGGGCTCACTCATGCGGTTCGTGATCAGCACCTTCATCTGCACAGGCTCATCCACGAAAATGCTGTTTTCCGAGCCTTCTGTGCCGTCCGAGCTACGAGTGACCTGGGCCGACCCTGGGTCCTCGACCATGATATCGATCCCAATCTCGTCGATTTTAATAGCTTCTATCATACGTGGTGTCAGACGAATGTTACGCAGCTGGATTGTACCCTCTCTAGTTGGTCCGGACAAAGTTTTCCAAGTGCCCGAGATCGTTTCCAGCATCTTCTCTCGGTACCAAAACGCCTCGCGGTTTGCGCGCTCGATTTCGGGAGTGATTTTGCTACTACTAACGACAAACTGTCGCTGTCGAGATGGGTTCAGCGCAGGGATCGAGGCGTGCTGATCCTCAACATACACTCTCGGAACCGGGACAACAATGCGATTGGTGTTTCCGGGCAGGATATGCTCCTCGATAGCGATATTTTTGCCAGAATCAAGACATACTTGCATATCACTCGGCCAGGCATTACGGAGGTCCATGATTAATAGGCAGTAGTCATCAGGGGCTGTCGACTCCTTGATCGCGTCCAACTTGGCGTGGTCCCAGATCGATCTCGGCACGCTTTCCCGGACAGGGAGCACATCCACTCTTGCGAGCTCGATACTGGCATTCACCGTGACGGTAAGATCTAGACAGACCTGGCGAGTGAAGAACTGGTTCTTGACCTCAGACTGAGGTACCCCGAGGTGCGCATAATCGATCTGTATCGTCCCCTTGGTGAGCCCTGGTTTTCCGAGAATCTCGAACTCAAACGTAGCTGTCGATCCGGGTGCTATGTAGCGCTTCGAATCGTCTATCTTACGAAGCCGCAAGGCCTGCTTTCTTGCCAGAACCCACTCATATTCGTAAAGTTCGGCTGGCGTAGCATCTCGACTGGCCAGTGCTACTTGTAGAGGACCCTGCGTCGAATCCTGGAATGAGAAAAGTAGGAGGTCCGCTGGCGTAGTGGGCGAGGTATTGTGTAGGGTAACCGAGAAGATCCTTCGCTCTCCCTCAAGGATCATGACAGATGTCTGTGGAAGCGAAGTAGACTCGACAACAACAGTGGGCTGCGCGTCTATCACACTCAACTCAACACTATCAGGCTTGGGAGATGATCCTGGCCGAGGCAAAGTGTGCGTTTGCTTAAGTGCACCCAAGCCGATGCCCTTGACTTTCAACTCAAGCTCAGGTGTCCACGGCTGTGAAAATATCGGAAATCTCCTTCGCCGGCAGCCGTGCGCTTGCACATCCGCGCCTGTTATTCTCAAACACCCTGCAGTTCGTGGCGTCCCTTGTATCTTGAGTATCTGCGTGCGATAGGGCCCTATCACGGTTGATATAACCGATGAATCGAACTCAGCACCTTCAGTGTGCAACTTTATGCTATCGATTTCGAGATCGATCTCGAAGGGATTTTGGATGACGATCCTGAAAGTCGCAGGCTCACTTGCGACTAGGGTCTGCGCGACTGCCACTTTGTCTGGCGTCCTAAGAAAAGGGTTGTAGATAAAAGGATTGACATCCTGCGAGGTACGAGCTGTTGTCACACCTGGCAGCACGTTCTTGGGGTGTGCTGTTGGCGTTCTTGTCACCGGTAAGGGGTCGAGGGTGATGCCGCGTATTAGAAACTCGTCCCAATACTCTGCAGATAAGTGGCCTAATCCCATTCTCCGCGAAAGACTGGAAGTTTTCGTTATATTAGTGACCAAGCGTACTTGTTCATCCCGCATGATGGTTGGTGCTGCATCTTCCCGGCGAGGGCCTGGCGCGACGCCACTGCCAGCTGTGCGTAGCAAGTCGCTTGAGAACTTCAGCACGCCGTGAAAGTCGGGCAGCGCCTCGGAGAAGTTGATACAGGCGCGAAGAATGTTAAGTTTCACGTTAGGGAATCCAAATTGCCTTAGGGATGACTGACTGTTGATCCGAGAGATCACATTTTCATCGGCATCGTACGGTGAAGATGTCGCCCCGGATTGGGCCGCGGGGTTTTCGAAACCGATAATGCCATAGGTTTTACATAATAGCCCTAGAAAGGCGTCGATGCCGTGTTCAACATCGCCCTCATCGAGGTCGAGCGCCTCGGCGCCTTTACCATGCCCGTTAACAGCATTCGAGGCGACCAAGCCAGCAGCCGGATGAATGCCTACTTCAGCGGCCCCTCTAGTCCTTGCTTCGATGAGCCCTCCAATCAACACTGAAAGCAGCTCCCGTACAACGAATGCCTTTTTCCTGTGGTATCCTAGAGTCCCAAGTGCGGCAGCAATGCCGCTTAGAATGATAGCACGATCCATAGGGGTGAGCAGTTCGGGGGCCGACGAAGGAAAGGCTTTGAACAGAAGGTTACTTATATGTCCCCGAGACGGCGTAATGGACAGGCGAGGCGACGTATCAAGGATCTTCGTAGGGTATTTGCCTGAAACAATCATGTCAAGCGACTGTTGGCCCAGCTTGCCCTCGCACAGATGAAGCGCAATCAGCGTATTGCAAAATCTGATGATGGTCTCTGATAGTGGATAAGGAGGAAGTTGCTCGCCTGAGATCCTCGTGTATAAACCTATGATTCTCTCCAGTAGGTCTGGCAGCACAATTTGAAAATTCCGGAGGTGCTTCGGTTGAGTAGACTGTGGTTCTTCGGCATCTTGTGTCTTTAATAGGTTGCTCGATGTCTTGTCATTCGGTGGGAGACAGATTGTTGGTACTTGAAACTCATGTCCTATCCAGGCGAGCAACAGAAGACTGATGAGAATGAGCTCGAGTGCTTTGCCGTGCCATAGATGATCATTGATCGACTTTGCTACAGTTGCGCCCTCTATTAGTTCTTTCAGGGCATCTGTCCAGCGACCAGCCTGTAGATATAAAGATCCCACTAAGATGGTAGCCCGTCCTTTGCCCTTATTCCTCCATTTCTCGTTTAGCCCCCCAGGCCCGAAACCTTGAACGGAAACTCTGTCGTGATTGACAGACTTGCCACTCTCTTCAGCGGATCCCGGGCGCTGGCCATTCTTTTGCTCAGGACTCGACAGTCCCAAGTTAGCGCCCGTCACCGACGCAATGTCATCGAAGGTGGTCGGCGGGTTCGAAAGTCCGCTGCGAACCGGGGTCGATGGCCTTCCAGAAGACGTGGAACCGTTGGAGCCGAACGGATTCGACTTAAAAGGAGGCATCGACATGCGGGCCTGGCTCCTATCCGTGGTCCCGCTCGAAGATGCCGACCGGGCCACCGACGAAACCGCAAACTGAGAGTTCCTTCTTGCGGCCGGGCTGGCATCGTCCGATGTCCAAGATGTCGTGCCTTGAACACCAGGTCGACTTGGAGCCTGGCCAGGGGAGTCGATTGACATCATAGCCTCGAATGACTTTGCAAGCGTAGTCATCTCGGCCAGCAGGACAGAGGACACGTCACACATGACCGTCTTCATCGTTGTTCGCTTCGACTGTTCGAGCGGCGGGATGGCCTTGATCCCTTCCGGCATCGGTATACTGCTATCGGTGGGCGGCTTGTGGTCGAATATGAGCACATGGTGCGTGAGCATCTTGGGATAGGTGTCCCTCAGCTCCTCTAGCTCTTGATAAAGTGTGCGAATGTTCCTCTCCGCCATGGTGGGCGCATAGCCATTGGCCGACTGCCTCTTGCTAAAGGCCACATTCTCGAGTTCTTGGCCGTCGGCAATAGCAATGATGGCAAGGGGTTCTCGAAACAAGTCGAACGGGGACAGGGAAAGATGCGAGGGCGGCGGCAAGTGTGTGATTAAATCGTAGAAAATGGCACCATCAGGAAAAGCCAAGGGAGAGAACATATCTAGGTTAGGCGACAGGGAATCAGCACTCGTCACTCTACTAATCTAGCGTACTTGCTCACTTCGATTAGGGCGCCCATCGGCGCTGATGTCGCGGAGTTGAACGACATGTTCTTCGCTCAGCCTCCGCACAAAGGAGTGGAAGCGCTCCCGCTTGATCTGGCCGATGGGGAGCACCAAGGCTCGCACCCTCGCTGGGGCGATGGGTCGCAAGGAATCCAAACTCATCCTAACATTGGCCCCAAGATTGGACTACATAGCAGGACACTCGGCATGCCTGCTGGGATAGCTCTATCAAGTCGTCGGTGTGCAAAATATCGCCGGTTATCGCATTCGGCACGGTGCAGAAGGTAGATGGACGGTACCCTTGGTCGCAAGCTGGTTTAATATACGCCACGAACGTAACAGCGTCGCGTGGTCTTGTGGTGTCCGTTATGCGTCGGTTGTGGATGTGGAATGCGATATGAATTCTGTGGTCACGAATTACTACATATGTACTTAGTACAGCATATTATGTATGGGTATCCGTGCTGTACCTCCTATCCAACTAGCAACAGGGCAGCACGCTAATGTTTTGCTTGGATCTGAAGGTTCTTCTGCTTAGCATGCAAGCTCCCCTGGACCATACTTCGCTCGGGCAGCTTTCAGGTCGCTAGCAAGATTCAAACCAATCAAAAGCTTAAGCTGAGCACAGGGATACAAGCCAAATACTTAGGTACTGTACATCATACTTAAGAGAGGAGAGCTATCACCACCACAGACGACCACCAACAAGACACAAAACGGCACAATCAAATAATCGAAATTCGTCTTGTGACCACTTCAACTACGTCTTAATTACCTATAGGTACATCATACAGCAATATTTGAGGAGTAAAGGTAAGGGAAGAGGGGAGAAAAAGGGAAGAAAAGAGCTTGAAGGGGACAAAACGGGATAACATTAGAGGAGCTGGGGAGCGACTACATGGAAAAGAGCTGAAAAGGGCATTCATCTAGGAGGGCCCTTCGAGTAGATTAGCCTTCTGTATTACATACATACAACGTATTCAAACAAGTTCAATACCAACTGCGTAGTTGTCAGGATGCCATCGAGGCGGGCATCGTCGTGTCTTCTTCTGCCGCCCTGGATTTGCCTCGTCGAGCTTCGTTTTTCAACTCGCTCTCGAAAATATCCACCGCAACACTAGCCTCGACAAAGTCTTCCAGTTCTTCCGTGACCGTCTTCAGCTTCTCTTTAACCGCCTCAGCGCCCTCGAACCCGACTATATGCCGGGCGGGAGGGTTTTCATGGCCTCCAATTGCCGTCAGTGCGTGCACCGTCTCGGCAACCAAGCGGTCAATAGAAGTACCTGGTAGCTTGGGATATCTCTGCAGAGTCTCCGTCTCCGATTGCTCGATGGCCGTCTCCGGGTTCATATTCAGCATATTTGTTAACATGTCTCTGACGCTCGGCGCCGGGTTGTTCTCGCTGTCATAAAACGGCAGCGAGGGCGCGAAGACGATCTTATTAGTCAGCGTCTGGATCTCCTTATGAGGCTGCACAATGGTAACCTTAATGTTGAAGGGCGCTACTTCGTAAGCCAGAGAGTCGCAGAACCCTTCTAGCGCCCAGGTGGCCGCCGTATACATGGGCATGCCTGGAGTGCCTATGTGGCCCCCAATGCTCGTGAGGACCATGATATGGCCCGTGTGCTCGGCGCGAAGCATCGGAAGAGCAGCCTTGATGAAATTCACCTGTGAGAAGAAGATAGTCTCGAATTGGTCGCGCACGAGGTTTTGCGTAGCGAGCGTGGTCGACAGCTCTTCGACCGTTCCCACGACGGCTATGCAAGTAGCGCGCAGTCATCATCAGTAGACGTCACATCACATACGGATAAAGTCACTCGCATACCTTCGGAAGTGCAGCACAGTAAAATGTCGATGCGGCCAAACACGTGTTTTGCCTCGGCTACAGCGGCGCCACACTGACTCATGATGCGGCCATCACAGCGTATGCTTCTAATGCGGTCCTTCCACCCTTCCCTATCCTTGCGGTTGCTCTTGCATTCGTTCACCAGCTCACGGAACTCGGCGCTGCGATCATCATGCTCAATCTCGTGCGGGGGCAGGCAGGCGACAACATAGTCGCCATGAATGAGTAGTTGTCTAATCAAGCGAACAGCCAGCGGGGAAAGAGATGAGGTCAAAAACCATGTTCGCGGCGAGTTGTGAGTCGCTGTGCTGTTCATTAGTTGAATTTGCCAGCGGCTACCATTTACCGGTGGGGGGAGGGGAACGAGGACGAGAACAACATCAGAGTACGGGGTGATGGCATATGGGGTGCTGCTGAGGTAGCACCTGTAAAGGGTAATGTCCTAGGCGGAAGAGAAGGGAATTAAGAAAAACATATAAGAGAAGGAACAAAATGGAAGGTAGAAAGATAAGGCAGGGAGGTGGATGGTAATAAGATTAGCAAAGTAGTAGCGAGTGAGTGGGTGAGTGGGTGAGTAGGTGAGTGGGTGAGTAGGTGAGTGGGTGAGTAGGTGAGTGAGTGAGTGAGTGAGTTTAGTGACTGAGAGAGCGGGTGAGTGACGCACGGAAGGATGCTGCAGGGACGGCATGGGAATGCCGCGCTGGTCCGGCCGAAGAAGACGACTCGGCGTGTTTCTTCTCGGACATTTGTTTTCTCTTTTCCTCTCCTATTCCCTTTTCTTGCTTTTTCGCTTGTTATTTTTATCGTTTACCCGTAGCTCAGCGGAGAAAAGCAATAAGAATATACACCGAAACGAAGTCCTATTGCCTCCTAACGACAACAGCAAGAACAGATGGGCGGTCGCTAATCGCCGTCGTACAAATAGCTTAAGCTAGGTAGGTAGGTACCTTGGTAGGCAGGTGACTGTTTAGGGATTCGGAAGAGTTGAACAGAGGCAAAACGATAGAAAGGCGAAAAGACAAAAAGGACAGAAAGACGGGGTTGTTGCGATTTCTGCTCTGCGCATAGCAGAGGAGCGCAGTACGGCTGATATATGGAAGGTTGTCGTGACGGTCTTGTAAGAGGATGGCGCGCGCGCCCATGATTGCATTAAGTGCATGCGACTATGTCTTCCCCAGCAAGCACCCAGTGTTATAGCATCTCGTAGTATTGCCCTGCAAAACGTGTTTGCGCATACAGCACAGCTCTAAAACAACGCTAATAGCACATCGGCTAGTTATCGTCGTTGCTTGCTGCACCTCGTCTCGCAAAGCTAATGCTACACGCATCATTCTTGAGCATTATTCTTAATGGCTTAAAAACCTGTGTATGAGACGGGCCACCCGTGCCTCACTATCCTCCTTAAGATCTTCACCGAGGTCAAAACCACACTCAGCTCCCCGGCAATTGATGTAAAGCCGCACCGGGAATGGGGCGCGGACATAGATGGTCCATGTTTGCCCAGTTCTCTGCTTACCCGGCTGGTTTACAAACCAAGCCAAACCAAGCTGTCGGGTTGCCAACCTGTGTGCAGCACACTGCCCACCCAAGTACATACCTATAGGTACTTTACCTCAGGCATCAGATTAAGAACACATGTGGGCACGTACTATGAATAGTCTGCTTGATTTGCGCCGCAAATGTGGAAAAGATATGAGCCGCTTAACAGATCTTCAATCCCAATGCGTAAGGTGCCTTGACATTTAAGCATACCTACATAACCTTGGTACGCTTCTCGCCTCCAGTTCCCTTTTTTCAGCATGACGTGACGATGTTATGCAATGCGTTGCTTTTCCATGCAGCAAAACGTCAGACTGGGATGCTCGTGTGCAAGCCGACATTAACCTGCCTTCGGTAATAGAAACACATGTATATGTAGTTACATAGTTACATGGTGGAAGTAGTTGGTAAAACGTTCGCGTACAAAGTGGCCGGGATTTATATTAATTGACGTGAGTCTTACTTTGCTTGGATCCGACCTCGGGGTATAGGAGGGGCTTGCATGGAGGGGTCAACTTGAAGTCCTTAAAAGTCCAACTTGTTTTATCCAAACTATGTACAACATAACATACCTGTCATTTCTCCTATCCCCCTTCACTCCAACTACCCAATAAACATACGGGACGGAGCCTGTTCGACTATTACAGATATATTTTTTGTCTATAGCTTTTCAACGCATCGCATCGCATTCCTCCCCGTCGCACAATGCCTGAGAGAGCTGAGATAACGTATTTCGGCGCTGGCCCCGCTTTGCTGCCCACTGAAGTGCTCCAGAAGGCCGCCCAGGCTCTTCTCAACTATAACAATACGGGCTTGGGCATTGCCGAGCATTCGCACCGTTCTCAACATGCCGCCGACATCATCAACGAGGCCAAAGCCGACTTGGCCTCCTACCTCGATATACCCGACGACTACGAAGTGCTGTTCATGCAGGGTGGCGGCAGTGGTGAATTTTCCGCCACCGTGTACAACTTGGTCGGCGCCTGGGTGACCAGGAAAAAAGCTGAGATACTGCAGCAATTGGGGGCTACGACGGAGACAGATGCCGACCAAGAAAATCTCGTTTCTGAGCTCAAAAGGGCCATCGATAGCGAACTGAAGCTCGACTACCTGGTCACCGGTGGCTGGTCTTTAAAAGCGTACCAGGAGGCCGGACGTCTTGTGGGCCCTGAACATACCAACCTTGTGGCCGATGCGAGAACCGCAAATGACAGCAAGTTTGGCAAGATCCCCGACCAAAGCGCTTGGAAACTCTCCAAAGATGCCGCCTTTGTATACTACTGCGACAACGAAACTGTCGATGGCGTCGAGTTTCCCAGCTTCCCCGAAGCCCTTGCCCCCAAGGCTGACGGCACGGGTCCTATTGTAGTCGCCGATATGTCCTCTAATATACTGTCCAGGAGGATTCCCATCAAAAACTTCTCCGTCATATTCTTTGGCGCCCAGAAGAATCTAGGTTCGACTGGTGTTACCGTGGTCATTATCAAGAAGAGTCTCTTGCCACCACAGTGCCCCCAGCCTTCTCCTGCTCTGATGAGAAAGCTAAGCCTTCCCATCCCGCCAGTAGTTTTCTCATACGAGACCGTTGCAAAGAACAATAGTCTGTATAATACACTGAGCATATTCGAGTATGCGCTCCATTCCCCCTCCCCCTTTCCTTTTTTTTTGTTTTTGTTTTGGGATATGAACTAACTTTACCTACCCAAGTGTCTACATAGCAGGCCAGGTTCTGAAAAGGCTGCTGCAGACTTTCACTGATAAGGTGGATGGCCAGGAAAATTTGGCAAGGAAAAAGGCGACCATCATATATGAAGCACTTGAAGCGTATCCCGACGTCTACCATATCGTCCCCGACAAAGCTGTGCGCTCACGGATGAATATCTGTTTCAGAGTGACAAAGGTATCGCTTTTCCTCTCCTACACATCAGTTGATCGTGGTACTTTGTGTGTAAATTACTGAACGCCTTGTTATAGAATGGTGAGGCCGAGAAAACCGAAGCCGATTTTCTTAAGCAGGGCACAGCCGCTGGTCTCACAGGTCTTAAGGGCCACCGAAGCGTCGGCGGAATTCGTGCCAGCAACTATAATTCGATACCCCTATCTGGTGCTGAGAAGTTGGCAAAGTTCCTCCACGACTTCGCCAAGGCATAAGTCGTACCTACATTTGCCTCAATGCATACTTGATATCGGAGCATACCGAAAGCGATGCGGTGTTGTAAGAGAATATTTTAAGTGTAGATAGATGCATAGCGGCTCAACGGCGTTTAGAATTTGGCATAGGCTCACGAAAATGATACCAGGAAGGCTATTCAACATTGAAGACTATTATATCAACCTTCTACGTGGACGTATCCCCGAGAAACTGATAAACGCTTGGCTGAGGAGACAGATATGTCGGACAGCGTGGCGCGGTTATTGTCACAGCCAAATCGCGTAAGTGCTCGCCTAATTAATATATAGACACTTGCGAATTGTAGAGTGCCACAGATCCTACAACCCTTCATTTTCGCTTCAGGCCGCCATCTCCGCTTGTAACCAGGCCGGAATGCTAAGTAGGGCATTCCATCCATCGAGATACGACTCCTTCGCAACACCATCCCCAGATGGCTTGGCATAGATAGCTGAGACGTACCACACGGTCTCCCCCCCACGTATTGTGCCATGCAGAGTAGGAATTACAGTACGGCTCTCAACTAGATTGGAATTAGGGTCGGCGTTAACAAGCATAGCCGCACGCCCTACTCCCTCGCCTTGGGCACGCTCCGCGGCCTGTTCGTCCTGGGGTTCCAAAGCTTTAATTCCCACCGCACCATCCGACACGGCAAACGCGCCCGCTGCACCGCTCGCCCAGCCCGCCGGCGTGGCGAGGTCATAGTTCCCGATGATTCGCGGTTGTGTCCCTTCACACTTCACGGGGTCGTACGGATCCAGAGATCGCCCGTCCGGCACCCGGGTGTTTCGGATTGCGAACGCGCCGTCGGCCGTCTTTAGAACGCGTGAGCCCGCGTTCTCGATCCTGTGCGCGCGGATGTGCCAGTTCGGCGTTGCTTCCGTCGGGGGGACGAGCGTGGTTCGTATCGTGACGTCGGAGAAGGGCTTCCAGATCGATACGAGTACTGGTATCGTCTCTTGTTTGGAGCCGTCGGACGGCCGATGTTCGAGAGCCGCATATTCGGATAGTCGACGCGTTTTCCAGTACTCGCCGCCATCGTCGGACAGTCCGAGTTGAGAGGCGAGCGCGTACTGCTCGAGAGTGAATAGGCCTGGCGGTACAGAGTATCCGTACGCGCTGCTATATGCGAAGGCACCGTACTTGGCGTGCGTCCCCTTCATCGGGTAGCTGCAAGCTTGTCCGGACGATAGGAGCATGCAGTGTCCGCCAAGGTAGCTAAGATGATAGTTATTAGATCATCCATGGTCAGGGGAAGCTGCAGTAGTGGAGGCCTACCTCATAATATGACCCGGGTGTCTCAACGCCTTGATCTTGGGGATTACGTCTCCGTGATACTCTTCCTCAGAAGTCCAAAAGGGGTGGTCAGCTGTTACGGCGAGACAGATAAAGGCTAAGCATGCCCAGTACTTGATGATTGGTCAGACTCGGTCAGGAGGTACTGAATCAAAAGGATCTCACCGGACTGCCTGGGCTATTGTAATTCTCGGCCAGCTTTTGGGTGGTTAATTAAGTTCCTGCTATGGGGAGGCTGTAAGACTCTTCACTTACATACATGTTCGGGTACGAGTACCCTATAGTCAATGTGCCACTTGAACTCCAGATGTCGGGCTGTGTCTGCCACCAGCGCAGATTCCGAAGCACTATACCTTTCACCATGCCCCAAGTGAGGGGCTTGGGTAGCTCGACCCCGGCATACGCCAGAGCTCCCCAGAAAGAAACCATTGCAAACCGATAACCTACGCTCCGGCCGAACGGAAGAGCGCGGCCTGCTCAGGAACAGATTAGATTTATTCTCGTTTTCTCTTTGGCATGAACGCTGGTGACTGACCTTCTTTGTCATAGTAGTGAACCAAGTCAAGAGCTGCTATCTGGGCCCGTTTCTTGAATTCCTCGGCCCGCTCCGGCTCCTCCTCACCTGCCAATTGTGCGTAAAGGAGCTGTAAGAAATGAATGGCAAAGCTTGATGAATAGTAGTCCATTTCTGTACAAGGTCTCTTAGAAGGCATGAGCAAAGGTTTGTAAAGGAGGACTACCCACGATGAATGCCTTCTGGCCCATCGTTGGACCAACCGTCACCGCGGTAGAAGGTGTTCAAGTGTTCGATATCGCTGTCAAGTCTCTGCTGAGAGAACTTTCCTCCATTCCTTTTCAGTCCAAGGTTCGCAAAAACCCGGAACCACAACCAGTTGGTATTGGGCATGCTGTGCTCGGTTAATCAATGGTTCTGGTCCAGGCCAGACCTGCCGGATCGACTTATGTACACTTACTTTTTCTCGTTTACCGAATTCCCCAGCCAACTTTCAACATTCGTCCTCTCTTTTTCGTTCAAGGACTGCCAAATGACGGGCGCAACGGCCAGGGCATAACCTGAACATTCAGCTCATGAGCTCTTCATCCACCTCTACGGGGAAAGGCTGGAGAATACCTAGCGGGCACATCTCGACCATTCTCTGATCATTATCCCGGGGATAGCCCCAGAACTCAGGGCTTTCTGGATCCGTGCCGGACTTGATGCCCTCGATCCACCATTCAGTACCACGATATTCTCCTCCTCCGGCAAGAAGGCAGGCTAAGCCCCAAAGCGGCCTGCATATCCCTTCGACTTCCGAGGCTGTCTGGTCGAACCTCACTGCTGTCGCACCAGGACATTTAACCCTGGCTTTGGAGGGCGAGAAGAAGGGCTCCAGAGGATTGAGCAACGCCCGTAGAAGTTCTTGGACAGACGCGCGATCGGTGATTTTCACCCTTGAAAATGGATGGATCTCATTGTATCCGAGGACGAGGCCGGTCTGGGAGGTCATGTTTATAGAGGGTGGTGGTAAACCGAGCACGAAAGCCTGTTAAACTTGGGGGGCGAGGGACCTGAAAAGAAAAAGGAGAGGACGAGTCTGGGTCATGGACGAGAAGACAGAAAGCACATCTCCAACGCTGCGCGAGATTCCATTGTGGTGTAATAGCCCCATCTTGTTCATCCGTACTCCATGATGGGTGCGGGTACGACCTGGGCCCTTACCCGTCAGTAGATGGATATAAAAGTGAGGGGCGCTACGGTAGCGTCGGTAGCAGGGGAGCACGATGGGTGTTTGGCGGCTAATATCGTGGATGTTCAGCCCGCCAATCGATGACGCTGAATGAATCCGGCTTGCATTATAGCGAGGCAGGCTATCCCGTATGGAGATGGGTGTGGGATTGATAGCAAAGGGTCGAAAAAAATAAGGTATTGTTGGAAGTAGTTTATCAGGAACCCCAACCGATATGTCATAAATGCACGTACAGGGCACATAGCCTTCATTACTACTACCTAATGTAGCAGCATCGATTCACCTTACACAGGCAGCAAGTGTTCCTGCTATATATTAAGGCACGAACCCAAGCAAAAAACTCCAGACAATCTTACCTTGTTTGGTCTGGAGCAATTGTGGATTTCCATCTAGGTAGCTTGATGAGTCAGGACTACCGGTAAACCCCAGGTAATGGGAGAAGAAATTAAAACCTCAGCCATGCGTATACCTACTCCATTGACAGTACCTTTTCAGGCACGTCTAAGGTTGTTAGACTACCTACATAGGTAGTCTCAGATAGTTGCCTAGGTTAGGTTGTTTATACTTGGACTGTGGAGAGAGGATTGGGGAAATGCGGGGGATTCAGGGGATCCCCGACTTCTCCGATACCCGGGATTAAATCAGCTTCGGTTTCGGACTCAGCTCTTGTTTCCAGCATCCCGAAAATGCCATGGTACAGTAATACGTCTCTCACCTACTTTCCATCTCCTTGCTTGGCTGTTCACCGTAGACTATCTTCGGATTCGTGAAAATAACTTGATCTCGACCGATCACACGGCTTAAGCTGTGAGCTACTCTTGACATATTCCAGGTCTACAGCCAGATCAGTTGTTTCCAATAGTATCTGTCTGTGCGACGCCTGTGAAAGGTTTCCTTTATAATCGGAAGTTATGAAAACGAATTGAAGCTCACCTATTTTCTTCTGACGGGTGTGGTTACATACATCCCCAAACACACAAAGTTGACCGGTAATTTTCAGTCCATTGCTGTGACAATGGCCGACCCAAATGTTGTTCCTCGGAAGTTATGGGAGCACCCGGACCCCCAAAGCACCCAGATGTGGAGTTTTATGCAATTGATGAATCAGAAATACAACCTGAGTCTGACGGTAAAGCTCCCCTGCGACTGCGCATCTACCGTACTCTCTAATCCGCCTGATAATGCCAGACCTTCCAGGACATTTACAAATTCTCACTAGACCATCGTTCCGAGTTCTACGGTGAAGTCTTCGAATTCGGCAACATCATTCACGAAGGTTCGTATACTACTATTGTGGACGAGAGCAAGCCGATCGACAGTATCCCCCGTTGGTTCGAGGGTGTATGTCTCAACTGGGCCGAGAATGTGTTGTGGACACGGAGCTCGACCGACCCGCCAGGGCATAGGGGCAAAGAAGGGAAGGAAGATGACAAGATCGCCCTGACAGAGGTCAGAGAAGGCGTAAGCGAGCTGAGACATGTGACGTGGTCAACCCTCAGGAGACTGAGTGCAACCTACGCTTCAGCCCTCTATACAGCCGGCGTCAGGCAGGGTGACCGGGTGGTCGTGGTGGGTGCCAACAGCATCGAGACACTCGTCATCTTCCTGGCTACGAGCTGGCTAGGGGCACTGTTTAGCAGCAGCTCTACAGATATGGGAGTCCAGGGCATCCTGCAGCGCACGGTTCAAGTCAATCCGAAGGTACGTGGTCACCGACTTCAGTCGAGGACGCCCTGATCCTAACTTTCATAGTACATATTCATGGATGATGCTACGCTCTATAATGGGAAACGATTAGACCTACGCCAAAAGATGGCTGATGTCGTAGCCGGAATGGGAGAATGCAGCAACTTCCGGGGTCTGGTGTCTATACGTCGATTCCACGATGCCTTGGATATCACCAACATTCCCAAGACGCAAACTTTACACGAATTTCTTAGCAAGCATGAGCTGGCTACCCCTGCAATCGAGCGAGTAGCCTTCCACGATCCGTTCCTCGTCTGCTACTCCTCGGGCACCACGGGCATCCCCAAGGCCATAGTGCACTCGGTCGGTGGTGTGCTCCTCAACTTCATAAAAGAAGGCCGCCTCCACGAAGATGCCAAACCAGATGCTGTTTCATTGCAGTATACAACGACTGGTTGGATCATGTATCTAGCAAGTGTCGGGCAATTGTTGGTGGGCGGTAGGGTCGTGCTCTACGATGGCTCTCCTTTTCAGCCTGACCTGCAAACGTTCGTCAAACTTGTCGGAGACCAGGAGGTAACGCGGCTGGGAATCAGTCCCCGGTGGATGTATGAAATTTCGAAGGCCGGCATCTCTCCTAGGGAAATAACAGATCTCTCACACCTTCGAACCGTGACATCTACCGGGATGGTACTTTCGAATCAGTTGTTTGAGTGGTTCTACGACAAGGGCTTCCCACCACGCGTTCACCTCGCGAACATATCTGGAGGTACAGATATCGTGAGTATTCATGCTTCGCCCACTATGTACCTAGACATCTGCTAACGCCACACCTCTTAGGCCGGCTGCTTCGCTCTAGGAAATCCTTTAACACCAGTCTATGTAGGAGGTACACAGGGTCCATCGCTAGGCATCGACGTGCAGTTGTACGACTCACTCCTGCCGCCCGACCAGGGTAAAGCCGTCCCGGATGGGACACCTGGAGAACTTGTGGCCGTGTCATCCTTCCCTAATGTGCCTGTGTATCTATGGGGCGATAAGACGCCTGCTGGCGCCCCTGGGACAAAGTACCACTCCGCGTACTTTGCTCGTTATGAGCACGTCTGGGCACATGGTGACTTCTGTGTGTTTCACCCGGTTACCAAGGGTCTGACATTTCTTGGCCGCGCCGATGGTGTGCTAAATCCTAGCGGCGTGCGCTTTGGGTCGGCCGAGATATACTCTGTCATCGAGCGCAACTTCGCTGATCAAGTCGCGGACTCCATCTGTGTTGGTCAACGACGACCGCAAGACAATGATGAGAGCGTCATGCTGTTTCTACTCATGCGGCCTGGCCACAAGTTTGACCAGGAGTTCGTCCAGAAAGTCAGGGACGCGATTGCAGGGGAGACGACGAAGCGACATGTGCCTAAATACGTGTTCGAAACGCCAGAGATTCCAGTAAGTGCCTGGCCCAGCCCCCGTCTCGATGTAGGATATTATACGTGTTACGGCTAACCCCAATATGCGTAGACAACGGTCAACCTCAAGAAAGTCGAGCTTCCAGTGAAGCAAATCGTCTCCGGCCAGATTATCAAGCCCAGTGGTACCCTACTGAACCCGAAGAGCTTGGACTATTACTATCAGTTTGCCAAGGTTGAAGAGCTGGTGCCGCCGAAAGCGAGGCTTTAGGAGTACTAAGCTATTTGTTATTTGGCTACAAGAGACTACATCCGAATGTTGGGGAGTGTTGGAAGGCTAGAATGTGTTGTATACGAATCGTACTGAAGTTAATTCCCTACCTACATAGTAGAATATGAAGTGCAGAATCAAGCTAGTTAGTACAATACCGAGTCTGGTGCAACAAGAGCGTAGCCAATGGTGACATTGGAGGTGAGCTGAAGCTCATTCTCATGCTGGGGCAACACCCTCAACACATCGTCGAATGCCGCGTCGCCTGGCCTCACCGAAGTTACCAGCCTATAACCTGCTGTGGTTGAGCACATATTTCACTACTGCTTTGCCAGATCGACTCGGCAGTCGCAGTGGATGCAAGAGGGGCTTGTGGTTTACAACTGGACGAACTGATCATAGGAGAGCTACAGATTAGCGATAAGTATGTGTGCAGTTTCATTCTAGTCCTCCTGCCAACACGAAATAGAGCGATGTGCACCACTTAGTTGTTATAAATATCCCTGAATCTCAAAGTTAAAGCAAGTCTATAGGACGTGGAAGGCGAAACACTATCAAAGTGAAAGTAAAGTATGCTTCGCTACACTCGGTCTATTGTACACAGGGTGGTACATTTTGCACATTAGGGCGGGGAAAGGATAAGAGAAGTTGTTCCATTTGCCATGCTGGCGCCCAGAAGAATGCGTCCTCTACGCCGTGTCTTCTTCAAACTTTCCACCGTGGATTCCATACCTCCATCCCATATACCCGAGCGTGCCAGCCACGCTGCCGGTACCGATAGAGCCCACAGTGGTAGCCCAACCAACTGGCCGCTTCAAGAGCGCCGTTGCGGCGAGCCCAACGGCCATGCCTCCATAGGTCCAATCGTCGGTCTCGACCTGTCCCTTGTTTTCCAGTAAACGCCATGAGCGGTCCTTCCATTCGATCTCCTCTCGCCCCCACATCCGGCCGACGAGGCCAACCGAGACGATGCCTATTGTCCAAAGCGTGCTGTGGCCCGCCACCCGGAGAAATAGATGGGTGCGGGGGATTGCTGTGGTCGTGGTTGCTGTGCTGTTGCTTACCAGACCCGTCTTGCGAAGTCTCCGAAGCAGCTCTCGCGTTCCGAAGATGCCGGCCCCGACGACGGCGCCTGTTGTGACGGCCCTGGTGAGGACGTGTGTTGTGAGGATCGTCCGCGCAAGAGGCTGATCCTCAGCGTACCTTGTGTGTGGGAAATATCGCGACATTATTAAGTAGATTGTTCAAAAATACTCAAAAAGTATGAGTGGCACTCTCTCTTGCGTAGTCGGCTCTTTTATTGTTTAGGTAGTATCCGGTCACAGCGTATGTAGAGGATTTGCTTATCTTGATTGCAAGTACTGTCGATACCATACTTGTACAGCGCTGATAATCTTCACTTAATTCAATTACATAGTTTCTGAACGGTTTAGCCGATTATCTATCCTGGTTAAGGTGCTATGGCCAGGGGGTAGGCGTCGGCTTTTGTAACGCTGCCGAAGAAGGCTTCGAAGGATTTGAGAATTGGTGCGGGACTGAAATCCCCGGCTCTTTTGGTGGGTGCGAATAAGCATACTGTATCGCTGTCAGACATAACATAGTAGACAAATACCAGACATGTAGGTTACTAGGTATGTAGGTAAGCTGATGACCATATCATCATATTACTCAGTATGCGAAGTGGCTATCGTTCCGGAGTTGATCATAATGGACATCTGGGCGTCTGGCTTTCGGACCCAAGGTAGTATTCGTTTCACAGGACAACGCTACAACGCATGATACCTACGGTAACCTAGCTAATCTCCAACAACCGCCTCACCTGTCCGCCCGCCCACTCTGCCCATATGTGGTATATGTGTCACTGATGCACTGAGTGTGGACGCATCCCGTGATCATGAGCCACTTGCTAAACTCGTATACGCTACCCAGTACATGCAGCTACCTACTATTTTACCAAGGTGCTCTAGCATTCTGTCCTGTCGGGTGGCGTCTCGAAGCTGGAAACCTATTCAGCAGTCATAGGCATGCAGTTATCTCTGGACCTTGATGATAAGAGACCACACTAGGAATCCCCATAAGCCTTAGACCGACCCTTAATTCTGATTATTACGAAGACTCTGACCTAGATTAAATAGAAGCCGAGATCACATGCAACCAGGAGCGCAGGACGGACAGTACAGTAGGTGTTGTACGTTGCGTTGGAACTGACTGAGAAACCCATAAACAAATGCTTCATTGTCAGGTAGGTTAGTCAGGTATGTATTATTGTGCGTTAAGTATACCCACATACTTGGTAGGTATTCGAAGTACAGCAGTATACGTAGTAATGCAAGTAATTGCCTCCAAGATGGGTTAGGTAGTTTTTAGGCAATGTATATTTTACCATTCCAGGTTAGTGAAGCTGGGGTCAGAGTACAGGTACATTAAGGTTACGGTGGAAGAGGAGCTTGAAAGACACCACTGAGTTAAACTGTACTTATCTCCTCAAGCTCATATGCGGTACACTTTCCATGTCTTGTATTAAATACCAAAATAACTAGCGCAGGCTGTAGTTAGGTAGTTGCTCGTTTGATTTGCCCGTTCCAAAACTTAAAAAAGGGTTATAAGAATCGTGACACGTAGGAATGCAAGAGTGAAAACTGGACCCGACTAGGAATTATCTGTGGCGCTGTAGTTTTAACGCTACTACCCCACTGGTATGCTTAAGTCCCTAGGTACCTGCACCTCCTATCTACAAGGCATGCTGTATGTCTTACCGGCCTACATACATCTAGGTACATACCTATATATGTAATGAGATATGTACGCACTACTGTACTATACCTACATGCTAGGTAGAGGTGCTATACGTATGTACACTAGTTTCTCTTTACTAGTCCGTAATGGCGACAGGAGTCTGTAGGTACTCTTATTAAATCCACATGTACATACTAGGTCGTATATAAGGTTAATGACATGATGTACCTACCTACTACGCAGCTGTTTTCAGAATACATGAGGTAGGTACTGCTGTACTGTGGTAGTCATTACATCTACTAAGGGTACACTCCAACCACCTTGAACAATCATCACCCTGACTTGATTACTCTCGACCACATGCTTTCTAGTCGAATACACGCCCAAGTTTAAGATACACCCTTTTATCTATAAGCGTCCGCCTCTGGCGTGGATAGGAAAGAAGGCAAAGACCAGGAACGCGAGTAAAGAAAGATAAAAGGAAGACAGACTTAACCAAGCCAGAAATCGGTAGTCCAACCCAGACAACTTGAACTCGTCCAAGCATATTCCCTACTACCAAGACCCTAGGTTAGCTTGTTAGCTGGCGGTTATGACCTTAGGTTGGTCCATGTCCCACCTTGGACAGAGCAAGTGAGCCATCTCAACCGATCATCATCGATCCGTCAAGCTGCCCTGCCTTTGAAGCTTTGTTAGACAACCACGTCTTGTCTTGAAAATAGAGAAACGAAACCAACAGAGCCAGAGCCGATGGTCCGTTTGTTGATGCTTCCAAGTCTCGAGACGCGTAACATCGGTTAATATACATAGCTACCTAGCTACCTAGTCTTCGTCTCCGTCACTTATAACTTGTACCTATCTTAATAGTCTACATCATCTGCCACCCGTCACCTGTCAACTTTACTGCGGGAGTCTCAAGACTATCCTGCAGTTCACCAGGTCGAAGTGGCAGACAGAACCCCCCAGTTCCCGAGATCAGCCACCCCATCCGCCTCCGACGACCTATCCACTCGGCAACCCCCTCGACATTCTCTCAGCACAGTTATCTCAACCCCGAACGACGCGCTTCCTTCCGCTCTTGTTACCGCTCCCGCCCCCGCCTCCTTTCCTTCTAGCCGAACGGACTCTCAGCCTCGCCAGCATCTCGACACGTCCTCCGTGCCACGCCAAGTCATAGGGCGAAGACGGCGAGCTTCCGGCGACGACCGCGCCGAGGAAACGCCACTCTCCGAGGCTACACCCCTCCTGCCTACCTCACCAGAATCCCATCCGGCGAAACGCAGAAGGGCCGAGGTTACAATGTTGGCCGACGCAGATGGCTTAGGGACAACCAACGGTAAACCAAGGTCCTATGCAAGCGAGAAACCTAGCCATAGATCTCCCGGTCCTTCTGCCACAAATGGAACTCATAAATCGAGCCCAGCCTCGAATGGAGTCTTTAGGCCACGGCCGCCGGAGACGTACCTGGGCCATGACCGGGAAGAGGTGACAAGGTTGCTCATACAGACCCTTTCAGATATGGGATACACCGCTGCCGCTCAATCAGTCAGTCAGGACAGTGGTTATGAGCTTGAGAACCCGACCGTAGCCTCCTTCAGGGCTGCTATTCTCCAGGGAGATTGGGGCGAGGCAGAGAAGCTCCTGGACGGGACCGTCTCATCTAGTGAAGCCGGCGGTCATCCTAACAGCGGGTTGGTTCTAGCCAACGGCGCAAGTCGAAACATGATGAGGTTCTTCATACGCCAGCAAAAATATTTAGAACTGTTAGAGCAAAAGGACCACTCGCAAGCTTTGGCAGTGCTCCGGAATGAACTGACACCGCTTTATGACAATCATACGCAGGTTCATTTCCTTTCTAGCTTAATCATGTGCCAGTCTAGTGAGGAGCTGCGGTCAAAAGCCGACTGGGATGGAGCTTGTGGGCGTTCAAGGCATATGTTGTTGTCCGACCTCTCCAGTGAGTTTTCCAGGAACAATGCGCGGCTGCTTAGCTAACACTCACACCCACGTTTCAGAGTGTATATCTCCTTCAGTCATGCTTCCTGAGCATCGCTTAGCCATTCTGTTGCACCAGGTCAAAGATGCCCAAATAGGTGCGTGTCTATGGCATAATAACGACGACCCTCCATCTCTATACTCTGATCACAGATGTAGGCGGGAAGACTTCCCCACAGAGACGGTAATAGAGCTTGACGAACACGATGGCGAGGTATGGCAGGTCGCCTTCTCGCACGATGGTACCAAGCTAGCGAGCTGTGGTGAGGACAAACAAGTTATTATTTGGGAAGTTCCCTCGTTCAAAATTCTTCATACATTGGCAGACCACGATGCCGGAGTGGGAAACATTTCTTGGAGCTGGGATGATTCCATGCTCGTGTCATGTAGCCAAGACCGATACGCTCGTTTATGGGATGTCACTGTAAGTCTGGAGTAGCCTTAATCTTTTTTTCTTATGCTTTGAAGACTGGGGTTGACGCGATTCAGACCGGCAAGTGTCTTAAACAGACTAAACGCTTCGACGAGCCGGTTAGTAGTTGCGCCTGGGCCCTCGATAACAGCTCCTTTGTGACCGGTGCGCTGGACAAAAGCAGTGGCTTGGTCCAATGGGATCTTTTCGGGCAACCAATTTACGATTGGATAATCGATTATCGTGTGGCAGAGCTAGCTCTTTCGCCCGATGGGCGCTTTCTGGTGGCGATCGATAACGTCAAGCACATATATGTTTACAATTTCTTGACAAAGGACCTTGAGTACAAGCTCGACATGAAGGTCCAATTAACATCATTGAGCATTAGCCGGGATTCAAAGTACCTGTTGGTGAACCAGACAAACGGGTATGCTCAGTTGATCGATCTGATCCGTCGAGCACCTGTGCAGCAGTATACCGGGCACAAAGGCGGGAAATTCACGATTAGAAGTACATTGGGAGGGGCCAACGAATGTTTCGCTATCAGCGGGTGTGAAGGTAAGTTGGCCGCGACGGATGCGCATTGCCTGTCATTAACCGGCTGGTAACTGACTGACATAACTAGATGGCTACATCCACATCTGGCACAAGGCTACGGCGCACCCCGTGGAGAAGTTAATGGGACATAGTCCTAGGTGCAATTCTGTCTCTTGGTGCCCGACCAATCCACGTTTATTTGCCTCGTGTGGTGACGATGGGAAAGTTAAAATGTATGTCACTCCTTTTAACCAACCCCGTTTTCCCCTTTCTGGGGGACTCTCTTTCTCTTTATCTGTTGCTGACGATGTCCAGATGGTCTAACAACAGCTGGCGACGGGATTGCGTTGAAGCTCTCCAGAGACAGCAGACAGCGAGTCGGAGTTGAGACGACCATGATACGAGATGCTAGGCCCCTCTCACACACTACTCCAGGTCATGGTTATGATACGCTTCATAAAGGGTAGACTAGGCGTTCCGGGCGTTGTATATACATGGGGCTTACAGTATTGTCCACAGCACGTGTATTTGCTTACATGTAATTTACATGCAGTTCACAAGTTATCATCCATGAACCAGCGATACAACAGCAAAACAGCACTGCACTTATCTCTCCTCTCTAGTTCTACCTCCAGAGCATAAAGACTCAAGGTTAACCAAGTCACGACTGGAAAGGCTCACCAGCGGCGGGGTGTTTGATTGTTGTACTTCTTCCCTTCAAGGAGTGCTCCAGGCAACAGGAATTGGTGTTGGGCTTGCGCGTTCATTACCAACGATACTAATTACGCGTACATCTTCTATCTCTGGTAGGCACCCGTATTTTCTGGTGCTCTGCCGCCTTATGCAGCTCGTAGTGACTTGAGCGCACAACCAGAGACGTCTTGATTCTTGATGACGATTACTTATTAAGTTAGATAATCGACAGTGGACATTACGTATGCTGCAGTGGATGGCGAGACATTCCTACAAAGATAGTACCTACCTGACTCGCCTATTCAGTTGTTACATAGTACATCTGGCATGAACAATGCGGGCCCTAGCACTGCTATATACCGGTTACTTTATTAGGTTAGAAGTTACCCCCGGGGCTGTCTTGGCACGTGCCGTAGGTATTGCCAATGCAAAGTTCAGGGAGGTACTGTTGTAGCTTGTAAGCTAGCTAGGTAGATTAGTGGGTAGGTAACATAACCTCTTGCCTTAAATCCTTTTACACAGGACCTACTACGTACCTACTTTCAAGTAGGTACCTTAGGTAAGTAATAAAACCCACACCGTCCCAATGTCCCACGTGCTGTGTCCTGTGTTCCACATACATCACTGCGTATTTCACTGAAAGTGACCTTGCTTCATCTTTCTTCTCCTTTCGCCCCTTACCCTGTAAAATACACATAAAAGACCAGCCTGGACTGTGTCTGCCGCCTTAATACTGTTGCTGCCAACCTCACCGATCTAGATCTGTTATCGACGGGACATCGAAACCTGAGCTCCAGTGATTTCGAGTTGGGGCGTTGCGCTTTTGGTTCTCTCACTTTCTAAGAATCGTTCTCACGAAATCGTCCTCCTTGCCCCGTGCCCGCCATTCTATCTATATCCACCATCCCTACACGTTGACCGCCAAACCACTACGCTACCTTCCGATTCCTATTCCGACCTTTCAAAATAGTTATACAGATAATAATACTTGGCGACAAGATCCTAAGACATGGCCGATTCTACGAGCTCCATGGGAGGCATTTCGGATCCTGCGCTGATCAAGTGCGTTCCCTCCTCCCTAGCGCCAAGCCTCGTCTTAGTGTTTTCGCTGTAGGGAGATCCGACTGACCTCAACCTATAGGCTCGTGAACAAGCTTCAGGATGTGTTTGCAACTGTTGGCGTGAACAACCCCATTGATTTGCCTCAGATTGTTGTAGTCGGCAGTCAGTCCAGTGGAAAGAGTTCAGTGCTTGAGAATATAGTCGGTCGAGACTTGTAGGTTGCCTTCTGCTCATGCTGTCTACTCTATCTATTGTCCCCTTTTATTTGCTTAGCCCCGGCTACTTATACTAGCGAAATATAGTTTACCTCGCGGTTCTGGCATTGTAACGAGACGTCCCCTAGTTCTACAGTTGATTAACCGCCCAGCATCGTCACAACCGAACGGTACACAAGAAGATGTGAACACATCAAACGATAAAGCAGCTAATGCCGATGAGTGGGGCGAATTCCTCCATATTCCTGGCCAAAAGTTTTATGACTTTAATAAGATTCGAGACGAGATCAGCAGGGAGACGGAGGCCAAGGTCGGCCGGAATGCGGGCATCTCTCCGGCTCCCATCAACCTTCGGGTTTACTCACCCAACGTCCTGACTCTGACGCTGGTCGACTTGCCGGGTCTGACCAAGGTGCCTGTTGGGGACCAGCCCCGGGATATTGAGCGGCAGATCAAAGATATGGTCCTTAAATACATTCAGAAATCCAATGCCATTATCCTGGCTGTCACCTCTGCCAACATCGACCTCGCAAACTCTGATGGCCTCAAGCTGGCCCGAGAGGTCGATCCCGAAGGCCAGAGGACCATCGGTGTCTTGACTAAGGTGGATCTGATGGATGAGGGTACGGATGTGGTTGACATTCTTGCTGGCCGCATCATTCCGCTAAGACTAGGCTACGTCCCTGTCGTGAACAGAGGTCAGCGCGACATTGACAACAAAAAGCCCATATCCCAGTCTCTCGAAGCAGAAAAGGCCTTCTTCGAGAACCACAGAGCTTATCGAAACAAGAGCTCCTATTGCGGTACGCCGTACCTGGCGAGGAAGCTCAACATGATTTTGATGATGCATATTAAGCAAACATTACCCGATATCAAGGCTCGAATTGCTAGCTCATTACAAAAGTATAGCGCCGAACTCGAAAGTCTGGGGCCCTCGATGCTGGGGAATAGTGCCAACGTCGTGCTCAACATCATCACCGAGTTTACCAAGGAGTGGCAGTCGGTCCTAGACGGCAACAACGGAGAGTTATCGAGCTCCGAGCTGTCTGGTGGCGCGCGAATCAGCTTCGTGTTTCACGAACTTTATTCCAACGGAGTGAAGGCGGTGGATCCTTTCGACGTGAACAAGGACGTTGATATCAGGACGATTCTATACAACTCTTCGGGTTCCTCGCCAGCACTTTTCGTCGGTACTGCTGCTTTCGAAGTGATTGTCAAAAAGGAAATTAAACGGTTAGAGGACCCCAGTCTTAAATGCGTGTCGCTTGTGTACGACGAGCTGGTTCGCATCCTAAACCAGCTTCTATCAAAACAACTGTACAGGAGGTATCCTTCCCTCAAGGAGAAGTTGCACGGCACAGTCATTGTCTTCTTCAAGAAATCCATGGAGCCCACCAACAAGCTCGTCAAGGACCTTGTTGCCATGGAAGCTTGCTACATCAACACCGGCCACCCTGATTTCCTCAATGGCCACAGGGCCATGGCAATAGTGAACGAACGGTACAACAGTGCCAAGCCTGTGCAGGTTGATCCCAAGACGGGCAAGCCACTGCCTGCCTCGGCCACCCCTGCTCGTTCTGCCAGCCCGTCGTTGGATAGCAACCTAGACAATAATACCGGCTTCTTCGGCAGCTTCTTCGCAGCCAAGAACAAGAAGAAGGCTGCCGCCATGGAAGCGCCCCCGCCGATGCTTAAGGCGTCGGGTGTCCTCTCAGAACGAGAGAACATCGAGGTAGAAGTGATCAGTGAGTTCCCGGCCGTGCCCATCTTGCAGCGAAGAGCCTAGTTGCGCTAACTCGTCTTGTAGAACTTTTGATCAGCTCCTATTTCAATATCGTCAAACGAACCATGATCGACATGGTACCCAAAGCCATCATGCTCAACCTTGTCCAGTAAGCGAGAACAACTCATGAATGCGCTGGGCGCTTGCTGACGTGCTCTAGGTATACAAAGGATGAAATGCAAAAAGAACTACTAGAAGGCATGTACCGGGGTGATAATCCAGACGAGCTTCTGAAGGAGAGTGACTACACCGTCCGTCGGCGGAAAGAGTGCCAGCAAATGGTGGAGTCTCTGACGAAGGCCAGCGAGATCGTCGGTCAAGTGCAGTAGAAATGCAGTAATGCGCAGAACTAATTCCGAAGCCAACTTTCCACTGGTGAACATGTTCGAGAGAATGGGTCATTCTATTGTATTAGGTACGCAGTAAAGGAGAGGGGTTCGGGGCGGCCGGAACGTTTTGGTACCCGGAGTACTGGAGTATCTAGCGTGCCTAGCATCTATCTTTTACGCTGTTTATGTCTGGGTCTTGTTGTCTTTAGCATCCCTTGCTAGATGGACATTCAACGGAGAAGAGATTGACCATTCGGCAAGCATGAAGAGCAAGACAGAAATAGTTAATACCAGTAGCCATGTTGGAGACGTCAGATAACACGATGGAATTATTAACCCGATTCTTCTCTTTCACTTCCGTGTGTCCGTAACATGCGTGGACATGATGCTTGCCTCGTGACTTATCAGTCTCCCAGATTCGTCACGCGCATAATTACTATATAGAACATGTTACAGTTTTGACTTTGGCTTTAATACCAAGCCACCCTTCTCCACGTCAAAGTCCTGCCCCTTCGAGAAACCAAACCATTTCTTTAATGCGTCCTCGCCACCTTCTCCCAGGCCAAGTGGATGAGGTACATATCCGCCACCTGGTACACCAGCGCCTTGACCGTGGAGACCAGGATTCTTGGCTCTCTCGTCGACAGCTAGACAAGGCGTTCCGCGGAGGGTAACGGCCGGCCTCTGGTCGCCCTCGCGGCCGGGTTCATTCTCCAGTTCACTATATTCAAGCACAGGCAAGCAGCAGGCGTCGGTGCCGTCGAAGATAGCCTCCCACTCGCTTCTGGTCTTTCGTTTAAACACGGTCTCAAAGGTGAATCTCATATCAGGCCAGGTGTCACGGTCCCAGCGCGTCTGGTCCCAACCCTTGTGCTCAAGCTCGAGGCCCTTGACGAGGACGGCGTAGAACTGTGGCTCCAGCGCGCCTACGGACATGTACCTGCCATCGCGCGTCTCGTACGTGTCGTAGAAGGGGCAGCCACCGTCGAGGTGGTTCTCCCCACGCGGGTGATTGCCTATGGGGGTCTTGCGCGCCAGTCGCGGGAAGGTAGCGAGGTAGCTGGCGCCGTCGACCATGTTTGCCTCGACGACTTGCCCCTTGCCGGTACGCTGGCGAGCGATGACAGCCATGAGAATGCCTTGGAACAAGATGGCGCCCCCTCCTGCAAAGTCGCCGAGAATGTTGATGGGCGGGTGTGGGGCCTCGCCGCTGCGGCCGAGCATGGAAAGCACACCCGACACGGCGAGGTAGTTGATGTCGTGACCGGCCATTGCCGCATACTTGCCGTCGCGGCGGAACCCCGTCATGCGCCCGTAAATAAGCCGTGGGTTAATCTGCGAGAGCACATCGGGACCGAGACCAAGCTTCTCGAGAACGCCAGGTCGAAAGGGGTCGATGACGACGTCGGCCGTCTTGACTAGCTCTTTGATCAATGCTATGCCGCTCGCTGATTTCAAGTCCACGGCTATGGAGGACTTGTGGCGGGTCAGACTATCGGCCCCCGGCGGCGGGTCGACACCGGCCGTGTGCGTGGCGCCTAGAACGGCACGATCTATACGCAGGACATGGGCACCAGCGTCAGCGAGCAGCAGACCGGCGAATGGGCCTGGTTACATGATTAGCTCGTCGCGCATGCGGGAGAGACTCCCTGCGCCTCGATGCCGCTCTCTATGTCAACTCACCAGGGGCAAGTCCCGCGAACTCCAGGACTTTCAGTTCTTCTAATGGTGGTGAGCCGTCGGCCATCTCACTAATGTAGTTACGGACTCGAGTGACAGTACTGCTATCTAAGGAAACCTTAAATTACTGGAAACGCGCCGTATGTTCTACATGACAAATAATTTACATACTGCTTGCTAACCTCCCTTGTCGACGACAGAGAGATCAGCATCGGAACATGGTGACCGCTGGGGCCGAGGTTTGAGAGGAGAAGCTGGATGCTACTTGATACGAAGTTCACCTGGGCTATGCCGCTTTTAGCTACTTCGCCAGCTAAATAAGGTTGTTAAAGCCTGGAGATGGGGATTAGCTGGTAGTAGTCAGTGCGTAGGTGTGTCGGTAGGTATTGGGGCGTATATCTATTTTGCTCAACCGTCCTCCTACTGTATACTCACGCACAGAGCTGGAGCAAAGCCCAGGCCGGTGGCATGTAACCCTGCTTGAAAAGGTTCCAATGGCATGGTTCTTCCAAGGCTAACATAGTAGCTAAGTTATTTTCCCGTTAATGACTATCAAATATACGGAGCGGACAGTATATCGGAATGATTCAAATATTGCCGGCCCGAAGCCTGCGCAAAAGATGCCAAACACTTGGTGGGAGCTGTCTAGGTGGGTAGGTAGGTACATATATGTAAGTGAGTACCGGGTATCCATGCTGTACCGAGACTTACCGTAAACTACGAGATACTTAGATATGCATTCATATACCGCCCCGAAGCCTATGACAGGGAGAATTGAACGTGGGGTATCTATCTATGTGCCTGGTACAGCAATAACCTGACCAAGAATGCTACACAGTTTCCAGTAGCATGGGATTTACTGCATCCCTCTGCTCCCCCAGCCCCCCTGAAGAATTATAGAGTGATTTATACTCATGGTGAAGAGAAGAGCTTTGCGAACACAGTTACCGGTACATTGTTATTTGTTCGAGCCTCTTTTCTTGGCCCCCGCGGCATTGGCGGGGTCTGTCACCAGTCCGGCTTTTACAAACGAATCCCTCGCAGCCTGGTTGATCAGAGCGAACCGACGAGGTCCTAGCTTGTGACCCCCGTACCACCTTGTCACCAGCACCATGACATTCCAGAGATCCATCAATTGCATGAGGTGTAACAGCCTACCGCCAGCTGCCGTTTCGCCGTCGTCGTTGCAGTCCTGAAATGCCGTGTTGTTGGGGCCTTTGATGCGCCAGGCAGTGATATTGTGTGTTGCTCCTCGAACCTTCTTGTCTGAGGCTAGAAGATGCTGTACGAATGCTTCAGCCTCTGCAGCCGATGACACCGCCGCACATCGAGCCACGAATGTTGATTTCAACTCTACGATTGGATCTGACAGGATCCACTGCGGTTCATTCCCTGGTGCGAAGTCTACCATCTGAGTGTTCCCCTCATCTCCATCACCCTCCGCACCTTGATCCGAATGAATAGTGGGTGACGGGGCTCCTTGCAGCTCGGGAGCTTGCTCTCCCAAAAGGCGGCCCAGCTCTTCAATTGCGTCGAAGAGGCAAACGGAGCCTGACTGATAGACGTTACCAAGGGCTTGGCAAAAGAGAGCCAATTCCCGGGCTGCGTCGCCCTTCTTCCCGCTCCGGCCCGTACTGTTAGTACCGATCACCGCGGGCGGCACCGCTGGGTATTCAGGGGGAAACCTTATCAGCAGGGAAGATGATTCTCCTGGCGGCGTAAGAATATAAGTGCCGACATCGTCGCTGGAAGACAGCAAGCAGCCGTCACCGTATATAGAATTGATAGCTTCAATCTCGTCTCTAAGCTCATCTGACATATTCCTAGAGATTCCCGCTACGTTTAAAGGACGTTGTTCTCACTCAGAGGAAGGAAAGAAAGTGTACTTTCAGTAATCCAGTCTTCTCAGTCGCACCGCCCCTCCGTTTGCCACACTCCCTCACCTCCTTTCTCTCCTTTTCTGGAATACCCTGAGCCTTGCGGTTGGTTGTGATTGGACCAGTGTTACGAGAAATGCACTATGCCAAGTTCGTGGCTTCGATTGTGTGCCAAAATAAACAATGAAATCTAAGAATAAGTGTGTATGGAGGGCAAGTAAATTGGTTGATGGACGGGTAACGGGTAGCTGTCAAATGGTCAACAGTCGAGTCAATAGCCTTGCGTGACTGGAGAGGCACCGACCCGTCTGCAATCCGTCTGTTTGTTCTCTTGTTATAACGCCGTAAGTAGGAGGAGGTATGCGTGGGTTGTCAACCTCTATACATACCCCGGCTGTTAATAAAGTGATGTAAGGAATTGAAGTGGGACAGGAATACCGCTACACCTAGGCATAGCGGAGATAGGGAAGTAAGAGGGACATAAATGTTTGTGTACGTACAGCACACACATGACACAGCAGAACGATAAGGCTGTATCCGGCAAGTCTGCGGCTGGGTGGGTAGAGGCATACTACGTAGGTAGGTATGTATGTAGATGATCAAGGTATCTAGCGTTTCCTGATAGGTAGGTATGTAGTAGGTCAAGATACCTCGCACCTGTACATAACCCCTCCTTTGTCGTTCTGGGAGCTGGGTACCGCTACCTTCCACAGCCAAGCACTGGCAGATACATACATATGTGCCTACAGTAGGTACCTACCTACTACCTTACCTCTCTGGATCAGCCCGTTGTCAGTTTTAATCGACAAGCTCGTGCCGATGATCGATCAGTTTCCACATCCCCATCCACTACTGCCCACTATCCACTATCCAGATTCGCCGCATCGGAATCTTGGGTTGGCACTTTTACATTCGAGTCGGTGCCCTTTCTTTCTTTTCTGCTTATAAGACCATTAGGGAGTTATACAGACCTCTTACATTTCTTGGCCACCCGGGTACAGAAGACTAGCAAGCAATACCCGTACATATTGCTCTATGCCTTAATATTTCCATCGTTGCCCGCTTTATTCAGTCTCTCATTCAACAGACGCGGAGAGTTGCACAATCGCATTCTAATTGCCAAAGTATTAGGGTTGCCAACATCCCTCTTTTAACCCGATTATACATAGATTAACCCACCTATTTACCTTTTTTGACATGGCTTCGCCTGTTGAACAGGCCACGGCCTTCAAGAACGACGGCAATAAAGCTTTTGCTGCACACGACTGGCCCAAAGCAATCGAGTTGTATACAAAGGCTATTGAACTGAACGAGAAAGAGGCGACATTTTATACCAACAGAGCACAGGTTCGTGTACCTCATGTTACCTGCTTTGCCGCCTTGAAATGCTTGCTTCGTCACCTTACATCTTGGGTCGGATGCCCAGCTGATCCTTGCGCGCAATTCTAGGCCTATATCAAATCCGAAGCTTTTGGTTATGCAATTGCAGATGCCAGTAAAGCTATTGAATTGAAGCCGACATTTGTCAAGGTATGGACAACTCCGATTGGTATATGTCCTTCCGTTGTGTCTAACACATCCTTCCATCGGTCAGGCCTACTTCCGTCGTGCTGTTTCCTATGCCGCTATTCTAAAGCCCAAAGACGCCGTCAAGGACTTCAAGAAATGCGTCGAACTCGACCCGAACAACAAAGATGCCAGGCTCAAGCTGGCTGAGTGCCAAAAGATTGTGCGCCAACTGAATTTCTATGCTGCCATCGATGTCGGCGAAGAACCGTCTGCCGCCGAAGGCCTCGACATCGACGCGATCGCTATTGAACCCGAATACGACGGCGTCCGGCTTGAGAACGAGATGACGCAGGAGTTCATCGACGACATGATCGAGCGCTTCAGAAATGGCAAGAAAATTCATAAGAAATATGTCTACCAGATTGTGCTTGCTGTTAAGAAGATTGTTTATGACGAACCTACCATGGTCGAGTTGACAATACCTAAGGACGTAAAATTTACAGTCTGTGGTGATACACACGGTAAGAAGATCGGCTTTCCACCACAGGACTCAGGGGAGAGGGCTTCTTTCTAACTTCGTGCATGCAGGCCAATATTTCGATCTTTTGGAGCTTTTCAGGTTGAACGGACGGCCTTCCGACAAGCACTATTATCTCTTTAACGGCGACTTCGTGGACCGAGGATCCTGGTCGACGGAAATTGCCCTCCTCCTATATGCCTACAAATGGCTTCGTCCCCACGGCATGTTCTTGAACCGAGGCAACCACGAGACAGATGACATGAACAAGGTCTATGGTTTTGAGGGAGAGTGCAAGGCTAAGTACAATGAACGGTACATCTCTTCTAATTGCAGTCGACCGCTCCTATACTAACTGGTGCCAGGGTGTACAAATTATTCTCAGAGAGCTTTTCGGCATTGCCCCTAGCTACACTTATTGGTGCCAAGTACCTAGTCTTGCACGGTGGTCTATTTTCGGACGATAACGTGACGCTTGACGATATCCGTAAGCTGAATAGACACAACCAAAGGCAGCCAGGCCAGTCTGGCTTGATGATGGAGATGCTGTGGACAGATCCCCAGGCTGCGCCGGGTCGGGGCCCAAGCAAGAGAGGTGTCGGAATGCAGTTCGGCCCCGATGTGACAAAGCGGTTTTGCGACAAGAATGGTTTGGACGCCATTATACGCAGCCACGAAGTGCGCATGGATGGCTATGAGGAGGAGCATGACGGAAAGTGCATCACAGGTAATATTGGCATCTTCCCTTCCCCAGCCACCCTTCCCAACGTACATCTCGGAACGTGCATGCTCACAAGTATCCCTATCCAGTCTTTTCGGCGCCCAAGTACTGCGACCAGACAGAGAACAAAGGTGCATATATCAATATCGACCCGCAGTACAAGCTTAGCTTCCATCAGTTCGAGGCTGTTGAGCATCCCCCGATTCGACCAATGGGTACGTGATCTATAATGTTTCTATCCCCATCTCGTCCCGTCTAGTTTTACCCTGTCTAGTATTTGCTGACAGCCATGGCAGCCTACGCCAGCAATACTCTCGGAATGATGTAGAAGATTGATAGATCTGTATATACTGTTCGAATGATATGGAGTGGGTTTATGGCATTCTTGCATATGTGACAGGTGATGGTCACGAAGACTTGGCGTTTGCGGAATTAATCAGGGAGCAAGGGGGGGTATATACCATTGCATGCGACATCCGTCACTCAAATAGAGACACTTAAATACCACTGCTGCTGCTGCTGCTTCTCCTTTCACTGTATCAAAATTTTTTTTTTTTTTTTTTTTTTTTGTTTTTGTTTTTTTTTGTTTTTTTTTTTTTTT
>Ga0247782_1000143_pt1 | contig 93439 bp, 72 predicted proteins | sample UWRJL019104C5_FD_179928 | JGI IMG/M metagenome (GOLD analysis project Ga0247782, IMG submission 179928) | Plant litter microbial communities from Arlington Agricultural Research Station in Wisconsin, United States - UWRJ-L019-104C-5 | ecosystem: Environmental > Terrestrial > Plant litter >... | reverse complement strand
GGGTTTTTTTTTTTTTTTGTGAAACTTAGTTGTTGAGCAAGAAAACAGAAAAGTCAAGCGAGTGAATAGGGGCAGCTAAAGAGAGGTGCTGCTCCAAAATTTGTCCGATAGCATGAGCCGAGAGTTGGACCCTGTGGTGTGTGAGCTTTGAAGGAGGAATCAAGTACCAATTGGCAATGTGTGCTAAAGATTCTGACCTGATGGGATGCTCCTTCCTTACCAAGACTGTCGTTTGTTCCGTAGAGCTTGCATCTGATATAATCACTTAAAGTAAGGCGCCCCTAAGCCCAAAGCTAATAGGAAAGAGGCGGGTATAGTTGCAGAATCCCGAGTTTAAATGTTGACACTGCCTACTACGGTGAGGGGTTCGGGAGAGAAGGATAGTAAAGGAAGTAATCAGTGCTTTACTCTACCTATACAAACTCTCATCCCGTCGCTCTTTCTTCATCCATTTCGGTTCCTACAATAGTACTATCAGGTTAAAACGGGGACGAAGATATCCAACGGAATGGCACAACCAATCGCATAATTCGGCATGTCAACAACCTCGCACATGCGCAACATGCCCACGATACTGATCAGCATATATGCCTCAGTCCTATCGAGCGCCTTCTCCGCCTCGAGCCAATCAATAACACCGCGGACGGCCTTTTGCGTAGCAGTGCGCAGGTCGCTGTCTATGCCTAGGCAGATAAATTCCCTTCCTTCCCCTTTCCCTTCCCCTCCCTTGACCACCCCTTTTCCCGCTCCACCTGCTGTAGTCTCACGCTTATTGGGGGCTGTTAGAACCCAAGGACTCTTAACCCACTTCTTCTTCTTAGTAGTAGTAGTACCCGCACCTTTTTCCACCGTCACCTGTATCGTAGCCCGCATGCGCGTCTCGATAGCCGTGCCGCACACCTCGCCGTCCCCTTGCGCGGCATGGCCGTCCCCGAGACTGAGCAACGCGCCGGGCACCTTAACGGGAAGATAAAGGGAGCTGCCGACGCCCAACCAGCGCGTATCGATATTGCCGCCTGTGTCTAGGGGCGGGATCATGGAGTGCTCGCCCTCGGCAGGCGCGACACCCACGAGACCGAGGAACGGGCGGTATGGGATTCGAATCTCTTCCTCTATTTCTATTTCCGTCCCACTCTCACTGCCATCTTCATCTTCATATTTCGTCCTCCTCGCGGCTCCTCGCTTGAATACGATATACCCCTTATTCACAACCCAATCTTGGTGACCCGGGGCGCCTAGATCAAAAATCTTGAGCGTGCCACGCTGCTCCTGCTGCTGCTTGTTGTTATTGTCTGGCGAAGAGGAGGCCAGGAACAAGAATTCGTCGTCCTCGCATAGAATCCCGAAGCCTGGAAAGACCGCCGTCCATCCGTAGTCGACGATGGGTTCGATGGCGAGAAAGTCGACGCGTAACACGTCGCCGGGCTCGGCTTCCTTGATATATATGGGACCTAGTCCCGGGTCTGCCTGACTGAAGTCGAAGGATAGCAAGGCTGTCCCGTCTACAGCATTTTCTCGTGTGACTAATTTATTTCATCACATCTCAGCGTTAGCTGCTCCGATGTCATGGTTTTGTCTCATTCATTCTGGTGACAGCCACTATGGACCCTGAGAATATACTGATATTGCAATCTCGAATTCATGGTACATACTCTGGTTTCCGCCGCCGTCGGGCAACTCAAGCGAGATCTTAGCCCCAGACTCCACAGTCAGGACCGGTGGTATGGATCGGGACCACCGTAAATGGGACATATTACGATGATAGTGGAGGGTGTGATGACCCTTCGACGGTGACGACATTGTCTTTTGCTCTTACTAGGCGGGAAGCTTGCCTACTTTGCCCTGGACAAGGTTTGACACTCCTAGACCCTTCTCATCTGCTACCTGTACACAAACCACTACCCCTATTTATGGTTAGATGGACAACTGAAAGTGAAAGCCGATACCAACACACATACAACAAACTCACATATATGGAGGTATCCGGACAAATGCAAATTGTATTTGTATCTCAGCAGGTTATAATGCAACTCGAACTGCGGAGGCGACCCCGCATATTTCAAAACCCGTCTTTTATTACGACACTTCCCTGCTCCCAGATACAGCCCGTATGGTTATCACGTTGGCCTCAGAAGTTATACACGGGAATATAGTGCGCTTTGAGGTGAAATCAGCGAGTGTTTCATTTCAGACACATAGCAGGCTATAATACACATGTAGAATATTTAGGGATTTAGGAGTTCTATGATAATCGTCTCTTGTTCGTCTACCTAATGCAGAGCACTCCATCTACAGATCCCTCTGGTCGCGAAAATCAACAAGCAACGATGTCTGTCAATACTAGGCTACGTCTCACATCACCAGAAGTCTTTCAACTGCTCATCACAGCGCATCATAGCGAAAATTTTCATCTAACTCATCATCAATTGCGATCAAACTACATGTAAATAGGACGGATGGACAGACGACAGCCAGTCAAAGTTCCACGTTTAGTGCCTTTGTATAGCTTTTTGTGTACCCGCAGCCGCAAATCAATCCTTGCCAATCGCGAAGACCCTGCACCATTCCCGAGAGTTTCATCAACGCGTAGAGCCGTCTCATGATATTCGTTAAGATTGGCATGAGGTTGTAGTCTATAGTCAAAGGGGGGAATCTTTTACAGCTTATCGTAGTACTAGAATAGCATATTAGCGGATTGTCGCTTATGTTGAGATTAATTGTGTAACTTACGTTTTCAACGCCAGGTACATCGACCTTGATACCCTTGCGCTTGCGCATGTCTGTGACGATCTGGCCGACCTTGGATGTGGGGTCGAGAGGCGAGCCACCGGGCAGGAGTTGGTAGTGGTCGAACACCATCTGGGGGAAGGCCTGGCCGGAAGTGGCCGCTCTGAGATCGGCGTTGAAACCGAAAGACTCCATGACGGGTAGGTAGGCCTTGATTGTGAAGAGAGGTGTACCGGGGCGCTGCTCCTCGGCGAAGACGTGACCTCTTCTGCGGGTAAGAACACCGTAGACACCACCCATGGAGCTCTCAGGGACTTGAATCTCGCACAAGAAGACAGGCTCCTGTAGAGCAGGTTCGGCCAGAAGAGTGGCAGCGTAAAGCACACGTCTAGTGGTAGGCATGAGTTGACCAGCACCACGGTGGATGGCATCAGCGTGCAGGGTAACATCGAGCAGGTTCCAGCGCACGCTACGCATGGGCTCTTCGGCAACGGGACCTTCACGGGTAGCCCACTGGAAACCAGAAACAAGGTGATCCTTGATTTCGTTCAGGTACTGAACAGCCTTGGTCTGATCAACCAACAAGTTGGGGCCGTTGGTGTCGGGACCGAAGCACCAAATCTTTCGGGCATCAGTGACATCCCAGTTGAAGTCATCGGCTAGAACACGGGCACGGGCCTTGAAATCGTCTCGGGGGCTGATCTTGCCGTCCTCGATGGCCTTAGCAAGGTCCTCCTCAATAGGCTCGGCAACCATGTAAAGACGGTTGTGCTTGTTGGGCGACTTGGACAGAGCAGTCATGCTCGACTTGCCACCAACAGTCTCACGGTACTGGACAACGGGGTCGGAGAAGACCAGAGGCACGGCGGCGTGGTCTTCCTCAAGATCCTTCAAGCAAATTTCGAGGTGCAGTTCGCCGGCACCAGCAACAACGTGCTCACCAGAGTCGTTGGTGGTGACAACAACGCAAGGATCGGACTTGGACAGACGCTTAAGACCTTCGACTAGCTTGGGAAGATCCTGGGCGTTCTTGACCTGGACAGAACGGGTGACGACAGGCGAGACGGAGAACTTCATGACCTTGAGGTTGTGGGCGGTCTCGGAAGTGGTGAGAGTACCAGACTTGAGCAAGAACTGGTCAATACCAACCAGACCGACAATGTTACCAGCAGGCATATCATCAATGGGCTCAACCTTGCCACCCATCATCAGGACAGTACGCTGGATGGCCTTGATGAAGAGATCCTCCTTCTTGCCAGGGGTATAGTTGGGACCCTGGATGCGGACCTTGATACCGGACTTGACAGTACCAGAGAAGACACGGCCGAAAGCATAGAAGCGCCCCTTATCGGAGGTTGGCACCATCTTGGAGACGTAAAGCATGAGAGGACCTTTAGGATCGCAGTCACGGATACCAATGGCGGCCTCATCATCAGGGGGACCCTCATACAGAGTTTCCATTCTGTACTTCTGGGCAGTGACGGGAGAAGGAAGGTGGAGAATCATCATCTCCAGAAGGGAGTCGGCAGCGGGCAAGAATGTTCTCATGACAGCCTTGAGGAGCTGCTTGCCCTCCTTGTCCTTGTCATCGTTGGACAGCTTGAGGTCCAGCTTAGACAGAAGGGTGTTGACCTCGTCCTTCTTGAAGTTCATGACAGCAGAGAAGATCTTGAAGATGGGGTCCAGGATGAACTGGTTGAAAGCACGCTCAAGTTGCTTGCCCTCATGTGTGCTCTTGTTGGTCCACTTCTTGGTAGCAGCGTTGAAGTAGTTGTCACCCTGTCACTCTGTTAACACGCTACCTTCCCTAGCATTCCAAAGAACTGTTTTTTCCTGATAGAAAAGAGAAAGAAAGAAACTTACCCACAGACGCTCCATCATCTTGTTGCGGTCGACACCGAACTTCTTGGCGTAGCGAATGGCGAACTGACGAATGGTGAAGGCCCAGCCGTGAAGACCGGAACCGAAAGCGACGGTACCCTTTTCAGGGTAGACCTGGAGGTCACCAAGAGCCTTGTCAAGGTAAGTCGAGATAACGACGTTGACGGACTCGATGGTTCGAGAGAAGGTCTGGTACAAGTCCTCCTTGGAAACTTGAAGTTCGAGGAGAGCACGATCGACCTTGTTGATGACAACAACCGGCTTGATGCGCTCAGCCAAAGCCTGACGCAAGACAGTCTCGGTCTGGACGCAGACACCCTCAATGGTGTCAACGACGACGAGAGCACCGTCGGTGACACGGAGGGCAGCAGTGACTTCGGAGGAGAAATCAACGTGGCCGGGAGAGTCGATGAGGTTGATCAAGAAATCAGTACCGTCGGTCTTCTGGCCGACAATATCCTTCAGATCGTCCTCAGAGGGAAGGGTACCGTATAGAGAAATGGCTGTGGACTTAATGGTGATACCACGTTCTTGTTCGTCTTTTCTTGTATCTGTGGCTCTCTGGTCGCCAGCCTTCGCGGTGGAGATGATACCGGCTTTGGCCAGCAGAGAATCGGTCAAGGTGGACTTTCCATGATCGACATGGGCAATGACGGACATGTTACGGACATTGGTCGGCTTGTCCATAAGCTTCCGGATCTCGTCAATCGTGAAGCTGCCGAGATGGAAGACATGGTTAGTGAATTTGGTGCCATGGAAGTAAAACAGCTTATCTCCGGGCGGGGGCTGTTCGGTTGTGTAATAAAATTTCTCCTCCCGTCTCGATGATGACCGTCACCAAAACGGTTTTGCGGCGAGTCGACAGTCGATTGGAGAGAGTCAATGGTGAAGTGGAAGGGAGATGGAAAATATCTCGTAGACTTACTTAACCATTTTGGCGGTGTTTGGATGGTAACTTTACTATGAGTGTATGTTAGTGACAGCTGTTCTTTTTCTTCCCTTTTCTTCCGGTATGCTTTATTCGAGAGCGGGGTGATGAGGAATATATCGTTCCCACACACTCGTCTCTCGAGTGAAGCTGAGAGAGTTGAGGAGCACGAACCTAGAAAAAAGGAGAAATGTTAAATGGGAAAAAACTGCAATCGCAAGCAACCACCGACCAGCTGTGGGTTGTTACGGAAGCAAGCAGAGATTGCGGCGGGTGGGTGAGGAGAGGAAAGGTAGGAGAAAGGAAAATTTGTTAGGTGTATATGTGAAGGCAGAGCAGGCAGGTAGGAAGGAGGGGTTATTGTTAGGCGGGGCAGCTTGATTTAGTGTATTTTTCTTGTGCCATCGAATTGAAAACCCCGTCGCATTGTGCCGACCCACAATCGCACTTGAAAGTGTAGCGCACCTGCATTTTGCCCTTGGACACAGTGATGCGGGGCATTGTTTGTCCCTCTCCCATTTACTCAATTGAGCTTAGGTCAACGACCTTTTCCATACTATGTACAAGAGAAGCAGCATTGTGAGGTAGGGTCAGACAAACTAGGTAATAAACCGGTAGATCCCCGGCCGTAGCGAATACCTCTACTACGCAGACAGAGAAGCCAGAAGCAATCCTGCAAACACCAAGCGCATTCATACCGCCTAGCAACAAAGAGGAAACAATAGACAATAGGAAAATACTTCGCCTACAATTATAGCCCGGTAGGAGGGAGGTAGATAGGATGTTTGTAATAGGAAAGGGAATGAATATCAACGTGACTTACCAGTGAATGGGAGCTCTGTGTGCAAAGACAGGAACAAGGATTGTGGCAAAAAATATCTCGAGGGTATCAGCCAGTTTTTGAAATCGCCATCAACTTAAGATTATCGATTAAATATGCGAACAGACAAACTACTTTTTCTATAGACAATCCTGGAACTTATAGCGGTCCTAAATGAATTATCTGAGAGCTTCAGCCGCAGTAGGTATAAATGCATTTTCACCGTTAACTCTGATTGACCTTACTACTAGAACCAATTGCATATGCATCCACAATGCTTATGGCTACGGTATGACTGATACTGCAAAGCACATGCCGTTCTGTAATACCAAAGTTGTACTCATATGTTAACCTATCTACCTACCTAGGTATGTAAAACCGGACAGTCAAAGCGTTTAAAGCTACCTGCACAAGTAATTTCGATATCATTCCTTGCGCAAGAACTCGACGTATGACATACTTAACTCGCGTTGAAGTATTGGTGGCAAAGCAAGATGAGTACAATCTCCTACCATCTTCGTCTAGGACCATAGAGTCATTTTGTCATCCCGCTAGCGCCATGTAATCCGGGTCTTCAACTAGGTAGGCACCTATCCGATGTTATACGAGCTCTTAGTCCTAGCAACGAAACTCTCGGGTGCTTTTAAAGTCTCGTAGACACCGAATGAGTCAGAAGGAGACTACTTAACCTAGATATTGGCAAAGAAGAGCACACAACATCCCGTATCCAAGCGGCATTACCTAGGTTAGGGAGCTGAAGCGTGAAAACTGCAGATTGCCTATGGTCTGACAAAGTCGAGACATTATAAGAAACTCTCGGACTAACTACCTGCACGTCATGACAGTTACGGTTACACTCTACTGGGCGATAATTACAACTTTACTTGGTTGCATATATGCCTAACTTACGACTAGAATCCTATGCTAAAACACGGACAGGCTGTATGTCCCGTGAGCGTGTATAGTTTTCTAGCCAAACTACACTATATTACGGGTATGAAGAGGCGTTAGCTAAGACGGTATAAGGCTAGGCAAGGCAATCGCGTATCATATGAAAGTTAACTGTAACGATAACCGTGTCTCGCATCATAAGATTTATATTCCTGAGCTATCTAAAATCCCAATAGGTGTAATGTATATCTAAATGAATACAATATATCGAGGGGGCAATACTTCAAGAGGATGTGCTGCGTGTCACGAAGAGTACAATAACCAATTCCAAGAAGTATAGTATAATATAGTATAATATAGTATAACGTCTTCAAAATCGAGTTGTCTCGTTTCAACGTCGTCCTGCGTATCAATGGCCTGACATGATAATATCCTCAAGCCAAAATAAAGTCTCGCCAGAAGACAAAAACCCTCGTTGTTTCTAGAACCCGAGTATTGAAAGAAGTAATCCCCCAGTGTATATAGCCAACCATGCAAAATGGGTATATTTCAGAAACAAAAAATAATAGGCCATATGTACCTCGTCATCAAAATATTTCGAGTTCGACACGCCTGTGAGACGCCAGTGGTTGTGACTAGAATAAAAACTAAACAATAAACAATATCAAGTAGAATAATCATTCGTAAAAAGCCGGAGACTTGAGATGTCCGTTTTGGGTCTCTCAAGTCGCTGGTCGTGGCACGATTGTGCCCAAGTGAATAGGGTTCAATGTGACCCCGTTTTCAAGATTTCCTGCGTCGTAATGGGCGTTCTCTGCACCGCAAAGAATAGTATCGTCAAATCTCTTGAGGGGAGATAGTCGTGATACCTCATTTGTGCCTATAGAAGATAGACGGCGGCTACGAATGCCACAACCAAACCAGCAACAGCCGCGCCGTCTTGACGCGGGCCAGCATTTTCGGTCTTGCTCGACTCGGTAGGTGTAGGCGCGCTTTCACTTCCGTTCTCGCTTGGGCTGTCGCTTGGGCTTCCACTCGTGGCAGTCGCGGCAAGCGCAGACGTTGATGCAGGGCCCTTCGAGGAAGAATGGCCGCTGGAGGTCTCATTTTGGTGGTACACACCGCCAAAGAAGAATGGGGTGCTTGTCGAGCTTGAGAACACAGGGTACGCCGATGTGAAACTGCTGCTAGTGCTAGTGCTCGTCGTAGTTTTCGGCGTCTCTGAGGAAGACGATGACGTCGAATAAGCAGAGGTTGTCGACGGGACAGAAGTTGACGTGGAAAGGCTTGTCGACGTAGTGGTTAGTTCTGGTGTAGAGGTTGAGGCAGGGTATGTGGACGTAGGCTCGGCGCTCGAAGTGGTAGAGGTCTCGTCACCATCATCACTATCATCACCACCATCACCATCATCGCCACCAGACCCATCTAGGTTATAGACAACGATACTAGCCTTGCCGCCCTTGGATACAGTAACAACGCAAAAGTCCGAGCCCCCAGCACCGGTTGCCTTCTCGTTGCTGACTACACCATTGCCATCGATTTTGCACGGCAGTCCATTGCAATCGCCGTCGCATTCGATTTCAAGCCCAAAGGTCGGCTTTGTGTTGTATAGGTCACTATCCTGATATACCGGGTTTATTCCGAGCTTAACAAAAGTGTTGTCGTTGCCGTCAGTGTTGGCACCAGCAACATAGGGAGCCCAGTTTCCAATAGGCTTTGAATCGTCACCCCAGTGACAACCTTCGTCGGAGGAAACACCCGGAGCGTTGATATAGAAGCTGCAGCGGTTAGAATCCCTTGTCGTAAGGATTTTTATAGGATGGGAGTGCTCACTGTGACGCTGTTGAATCCCAATATGACGTGTCTGGGACAGCCAAGGTGGCAGTATCGTAAACATCAGTCGGTATGATCATATCTTCGTAGCCAGGCAACACCGTCTGGCAGAACGAAACTACGTCCCCGGCCTTGTTGACTGCCTCGACGGTCCCTGTGCCATCTACGCACCAAGGTTTGTTTTTAAAGGGCACGTCAATCTCGCCATTATTGCAGTAAATACCACCGCACTATTAACTTATCAGCCAAGGACACATGCCTAGCGAAAGGATCTTACTACTAACTGTCGATTCTGGGTAGGTGTAATGCGTGTCAGGTTTCCATTGAGCCATAACCTGGCCAGGGGGGCAGGCAATGGGACACCAAGTTCCATCAACGCACTCCTGATCGGGAGCCAAAGCCCAACCGCCGTTTAGGGAACCCGGCGTCACAGCGTAAAGTCCCTTATTCGTTGGAAATTCACATTTGGCACCACCGCGAGGCTGTAGCCTATCCGGTCGGCGAGATTCATATCGTGGGTTGGCGGTGGCATTGCTCAGGCCGGATATCTCTCTTTTGTGATCGTGGTACTGGTGGTGGAGATGTTGATGTTGATGCCGGTGCAGATGCTGGTGCTGGGAGCTAGCATCGCAGGGACGTGCCGTCAGGATTAAGATGGCCGACCCGATGGCGGCTGTTATTGCCGTGGTTTTCATTCTTATCTGCTGAATGAGTGCGATCGCTTGTTTAGCGTGTCGACTGATCAGCACCTAGGTGAAGATCGTTGCGGCAGTAGGCAAAAAGAGGCGAGGCTTTGTATACTCGATACAGCTTTATGAGTACCACTGACTAGATAGGTATGTATCTACAGTGGATTCGTGGTGTTTGGTATAAACGAGGGGACTAGGAGAAAATCTCCAGAACTATTGTGATAGCGAGCGTGGTGATAGCATGTATCGAATGAGTGTGTAGAAAGGAATGAAAACCACGACGAGACGATTCCAGCGTAACGAACGACGAGCGACGTGGGAGTGAAGGGGAAAGTGAGGACTCGAAAGGAGGGTTGGGAAATGAATGTATTTTGCGACTACATAGTAACATGGAGCACACCGCTGAACGACCACAAAAGCTGCCACAAAGGGAATAGAATCGACAGGGCCCTCTAGTCCAAGCCAGAGCTGGCCAGAGGACCGGCCTCACCATTCGCTTGCCATTCGACACCAAGAGGGCGTGGGGGGGCGCCATAGACGGCCAAGGAACCGTTAGTGCGCTGTCTCCTGAGGGAGATGGAATCTGGGAGATGGGAAGCCAAGAAATGTGGTGGATGATTGGCTATAGAAATCTCGTGGCGGAATTGTAGGCCAATCAGACAGGGTGTTTGGAGATAAACGAAATGAAGGCTACAAGCCTTGGACAAGTGAAAAAGAGCTATAAAAATTATCCCGTTACTAAAGGCATGTTAGTCATGTCACACTAGAGTCTAGTGTAGAGCAGTACCTAGGTAATAATACTATGAACTATATTCTGCTAAGTATTTATGCTTAGATATACCAACCTATACATACTTACCTACAGAATATTGGCAAGCCACCAGAAAAGTCTACTGCATGACCAGTAGAAAACCTGAACAACCCCTGATGCAGGCTTGCCGATCTCATTGGGACTAGTGTCCACTACTGCAGGTACAGCTGTACAACAAAACACCAACACGTTGCGCAACGAATCCCAATGACGATACTGGCGTGCCAACACCTCACTTTGTTTGTAATTGGAGCGACACTACATGCCAATGCTGGTCATGCTGACAGCAGAAATGCCTGCAGCAGCAGCGACGTGGTCTTCATCATTCTGTCCCACGTGATGCGTGCTGTGAAGGGATGGCTGATTTGATTGAACATTGATGTCAGTCACAATTCTCAGCTCACTCACCCTTTAAGTACATACATATATTGCTAGGTACATCTGTACATTAGGTAGTTATTCCCGCAATGTTGGTTTTTAACGAGCCAGTTGAGCCTGTTTTTTGAACCATGTCGCTGCAACGCTGTCCTGCACTCATACAGGGTCTGCCAATGTGAACCGAAATATCGACTTCACCGTGACATGCATTTCGATTTCTGGCACATTAGGCAAAACCCCCGAATCCTGGCTGCCTCGCCGGCTAGCATAGCGAGTTGTTTGTTTCGAGGACTTACAAACTAGCTCAGTATTAAGGGAGTTCTCTTATACCTGCCCCGATATGTACTGGACCCATCATATAAAGTTTTGAATCTTATATAGTCTCTCAAAGAGGGCAAGAATGCCTGGGCATACATGAATTTACGGGAGAGTATACTTTTAATAGAGATATACCTATTCAGCTCCAACACAGAAAGTCCTAATTTTCTGTCGCTTTCCGCTGCGGAGGACTACATATTTTCTGACGTAGGTCAAACCCCCTACCCTATTCTCCAGGACAAGCTTACTCTGTTTCTTTACCTAAGCCGAAACTAGACCTACATACAAGCTGTAAGTACAACATACAGCTGGCAAGCCCTCGTTACTTCACTTCCTCTCAGGGCTGGGAAATAAAACAACGAGGATGCGTCTCTCGCCTCTTGCCTCTACCTAGTTAGTTGGGATAACTGCTGTCGTACCAGGCAGCGCTCTGGTAGCCGCTACCGAGGACCGTGGTCTGGCTAATGGCAGAGCTTAACTTCTTGGACCACGACACGCGCGTGCCGCTGGCTCCGGAGCCCGTGTTGCCGTACTCGGCGTAGTATATATTGCCTACGTTGGTGTCGCCGTTCCAGTCATGCCAGCCCGCGCCATTGATAACTTTGCGAATGGAAAACATGTCAGTAATTCTTTATAAAGCGGTTCTAGAGCATGCGGGTAAAGCGTGTATTATAAGATATCACTTACCGGAGCTCAGAGACGTGCTCTGGAACACAACTCGCGAATACGTCCGCCAGGGTCGGCCGAGATAGTATGAACTGCTTGATACAGACTCGCCTGAGGCGGCGGCGACATCGCAGTTATTGAAAAGGTAGTATGAGGGGTTGGAAGACGAATCACGACCGTTTGCTGCAGGCGCACATTCGATATCTCACGTCAGCTTACTGCATCTTCTAGATAACAAATAGCGTCATCCAGATCACCCCGATGAGATGGTGGGGAAGCATAATGCGTGAAGAAGGAATAGCAAGCTTTTGCGGGTGGATACTAACCCGTGATATAATACCCGCCATTGCGAACCCGGATATCACAGTCCTCGAACCACGCTTGTGCCCGTTGTCCGAAGATGAAGTCGGTGGCGCCCGTGATCAGACACCGGTAATAGTACTGCTTGCCCTCGTTCGCTAGCAGCGTGTCCTGGAAGCCGTAGAGTTGGCATCCGTAATACCCGCCATCTGCCTGGGCGCTGAGTGCGATGGCCTGACTGCCTTTGCCATCTGCATCACGTAAGAGAGTGCTGTTAACTTGTAGGTCTTAAGACGATGTGGCGTCCTTTGCCATTACTCCCTCGTACATCTATATAGTCTAGGGGTAGGGGTAGGGAGCGGGTAACATACAGGAGTTCACAATATTCACATTCTATTATACTCATATGTTAGTCGTATTTCCTTATTACGTAACCCACGATATCTCGGGAACCAAACTAGCTACGCCGAGAGGATTAAGCCTCAAGCGCTGATTTGGGAACGGGTTTGAACTGGATAGTAGATTGACTCACGTAGACTTTGACATTGGCGGCATGGACCCTCAGCGTGCCGGATGCATCATTGCTTCCAGCGGTCGAGGCGGGCAGGTTGTACGTGATGATGGCCTTGTTGCTAGAGTAGGAGGTGGTATCCGTCGTATAGCCGTAGATGGTAAGCTTAGCGGCGCGCGAAGCGATATACACCTGTTCGTTGTATGTGCCCTGGTTGATGAAGATGCACTGGTCTGCTGTCGAGCTTGTTGAGAGGGAGTTGATGGCTGCTTGCACCGTCGTATACGAACCACCGCTCTTGGCGACATGCACGCACCCTGACGGTGGGCTCGTGCGGCTCGCGGCGAGCACAGCGGATGCGCCGCTAAGGAGGAGCCCGAAAAACTTCATTTTGTACATATGCAAATCTTGGGAATGCTCGTGATGTCCAACACGAATTACCTAGAAATGGGCACAACTTGAGATAGACTGCTGTACCTAGCTGAACTGACACGCTCTCTGTCCCATCTTAAGCCCAGCGGTGAAGACGGAGAGGGCGTTCTTTAATATTTGTTTCGAGAGATGTGCTTCACTTCAAACTCACCCTACTCACTCATCGTTTCTTTCCGGATTCGCTTCGGAAGTCCACTGAGTCGGAGAATCTGGGGCATCCTGGCCACCCATCTCGGTTCGGTCTCGACCTTACATCGGTCTAGCGGGTTGCAGTATACATATCCATGATACCCATGATATGTGTGATTAGACGGACAAATTCAGGGCCTTCTTGGCATGGCTAAACATAAGTTGTGCATAATGAACGATCATCGAGCCTTTAACCAGATCGCAATCTTGGTTGGTGGAGAAACATTAGAATATGCGAATCTCTGGAGACATGATGTTACGTAAAAAGTGTCCACAGAAGGCCGTTGTCCTGAAAGCGACGCACTCTTATGCATTTGAATTAAAAGGCCCCAGGTTTTCATTTGTCTTGCACTGAATAGCTCTTAACACCATATGGACTCATTGAGCTTACCCATCCTGAATCATGACAACATAGTATGGGAGTATACCCAGGATTCTCTCAACATTCCATGTTGTATCATTAAGGGATTCAATTGCAGAGGCGATATTCGCATCATAATATCCGCCCTCTGACAGTTGGTGCCTTGTACGGTTATACAGAAAATCCGGGTATAAGTCCACTCGTACATCTCGTTGGGCCTACTAATCCAGGTCTGGGCCTGCTGTACTGGTTCGGTCTTATACATTATATAGTTGAACAACGAAAGTTCGGAAGTGTAGGACCACAAGCAGCGCGTACTGCCGCCCATGATGGTGTTTCTTTTCACCCATCTCTAACCCAACCTGGAACTTCCTCATCCGTCTGAGCGAGCACCTCGTGGACGGGAGGCCAACCTGCTGCAACTGCGCTTCCTTTCTGTTTTGCGCCCTTGATAGCTAGACGGCCCTGGCTATGGGCCACGTACCCGTGAAGAAGACCTTGTGCGCAGAGCGAAGCCACCATAGATTCTACTTGCTCCGACGTGATAGCCATGTTGCCCCATATTAAACCCTCGTTCGGCCGGAGAGGCCTGGGCCCGCCAGGTGGAGGGGCAAGTGTGGACGAGCTCATCCCGGCCGCCGCACTGTTGGAAACGGCACGCAAGAATATGCTGTTAGTGTGCTGGGGTCTTCCTTTGCTCTCAGGTTTAGCAGGCACGTATCCTTCTAGAAGCTTTTGAACATATGATGTTGTAATTAGGAGATGTGAGAGTTCCAACGTGGCAGCCTTGCGTGAATCAGCTTCAGTTGGTGCGACATAGGTAAGCAGGAATGTTCGCCTGGAAAGGGAGCGCCAAAGTAAAGGACGCAGCCGATAAGTCAGAGTGAGCAACAACCCGGTGCGTAACAGCCAGGATTCATGTGACTTAAGCGCATATTGGAAGATGAGATAATTCCCTGTACGGATAGCCTGGGAAAACTCTGCGAATATTGGCGCCACTGGTTGCATCTCCGGTCGTTGCAAAAGCGCCTGCGAAGGCAAACGCCCCAGCAGCATGTTGCAGGGCACAAGGTAGGTGAGAATAAGTCGGCGATGCTTCCTGTAGCTCGGCGGAGTTTGTGAATAGGCTTCTCCAAGGCATCGAGATGCTCTTCCAAAGTGGTTGTTGTTGAAGTGAAACCGCCCCAGGTAGTATAGGTATGTGACCCTCTGGGCCGCTGGATAATATGATAAGGGAGGGGATTTCGCGCTGACGTTTGTAAATAGCTGCTTCGCTAGATGGGTCTTGCGGCACTGCGTTGCGTCAGCAGGGCATGGTATATTGTCGTTGAGAGAGGATCGACACCCACGGCGAAGAGCAGCTTCAAAGTTAAATTTGCGAAAATGTAGACCCCGACTTTCTTGCCCTCAGGTTGCGCATACCGCTGACTAGACCGATCTGTAAGGCATGTAGTGAAGATTTTCTGTATGACTTCCGCCGTGGTCCCGACAATTGAAGTCTGGTCATCCTCGCCCATATCCATCCTGTTCAGCTTCTTTGTCAAGTCAGGGCGTTTATGAAGGGTCATCGACAGTTTGGATAAGGAGGCGCATAGCGATATGCTCGTCTGAAGCATGATAGTGCCGTATAATGGATGGTTTAATGCCGTTGTACAGGAGCTAAAGCAGGCTCGAACTTGTTACTAGAAGGTCAAGTTGGATGAGAGGGCTGGTAAATTGAGAAAGTCAACACACTTGGTGAGGGCCATGAGCAACTGGTGTGCGCCGAGAAGATCTTCGAAGTTAACATCTCGCCAGTATTCAAAGTAATCCTTGACAAAGACGATAAACCCGGGCCAGGCAGTGCCTTGGTCTTCGGGAACATCATCTTCCTCCGGTAGGCACCGCTCAACAAGTTTCGCTATGTCATTCGCGCTTCGATAACCGGTCTTGAGTTCGGCAGCGAGGTCTAGGTACTCTTGGGGGAGAGGCGGTTCAACCCGAAGCCAGTCGCGTAGCCCGATGCCATTCCGGGTTTTTAGGAAACCCCGAATGCTACTCAGAAACTGAACAGTGAGAGACATTGTGACAGATGTTATGGCAGGCCAGAGTTGTCGATGCCTGGGCACTCTGTCTCGGAGATCAGCACATCGTGATACACCACAATTGTCGCAGCTGGATTAGAGTCGCAGAATGAAAATCTTCGGAAATTCGCTGTATTGGGGCTAATTGTCCGTTTCGATAAGAGCCTGTGGTCAATGGCATTGAATGAGAATGAGAATGACATTTCCTATTGACAACCCATTGTAAATTGTTACCTACGAGGCTACAGATGCTAACCTACCATTTGGAAGCTGTACCCAGTCTACCGCGTACCTTAGGTCTGTGCTGTACAGGTGGGTTAGGTACATATACATACATATATGCACTGACACATGTTTCATGCAGTTATAAGAGTGCGGATATAGTATCTACTACATGCATATATATACAAGGTTAGGAAACCCGCAGCAAAGGTACGTATCGTATGTGACATCATACGTTAGTACATATGTACCCTGCAGGTACTGTACAAACAATCTCCGGGTGATTATCACATGTGAGATAGGCATCTTAAAGCACCAACACTGTTGTGGTTTTTACATACCCAAAAGTGTTTTCCGCCTGAGCTAGGAATTGTTTATCTATGAGCCGAACGGAACCTCTACAAGTATCTTGAAAATGAGAGTAAATGTTCTTGGTGATACCCGTCCTAAGCCGGGGACCTGATTCCTAGATTGGTAAAAAAAACTTAGGATATTATTCAGTTTGGGACGGACATATATCATGTTTCGTTTAATTCTCGTCATTAAGGCAGGGGGGCCAACTGCAACTTCGGCTGAGTCTCCTATGTACCGTCCAAAGCACTATACACATAATTACAGTTATACTTTCTCAATGCGCTGCACGACCATGGCTGTCGCAGCGCCGCCGCCATTGCAGATGGCGGCAACACCATATTCACCAGGCTTGAGCTGGTGAAGCAGTGTTGTCAAAATTCTTGATCCTGAACTGCCTAGAGCATGGCCTAGGGATATGGCACCCCCTAACGGGTTGACACGTGCATTTTCAAGACCCAAAATCTGTAATTTATTGTCAGTCATCGTGTAAACCATCTGAGATGCTGTGGTGGGGGGATGCATACCTTCTCGTTGGCCTTGATGACTGCCGCAAAAGCTTCGTTGAATTCCCATATGGCCACTTGATCCTTGGTGATGCCGGCGCGTTCGAGTGCGATGGGAACGGCCTTTGCCGGGGCGATAGGGAAGTCGATTGGATCAGTTGCGGCATCGGCCGAGCTGCATATCCGGGCCAATACCTGGGATCCCGACCCAAATTTCTGAGCAATAGATTTGCTACCTAGGACTAAAGCGCTGGCGCCGTCGTTAAGAGTCGATGAGTTAGCCGCCGTGACTGTGCCCGAGCCATCACGGACGAATGCTGGCTTGAGAGTCGGCACCCGGTCAAACTTGACGTCCAGGTATCCTTCGTCAGTGTCAACAACCGTATCCCCCTTCTTGCCTTTAACGGTGACGGGGGCTATCTCATTGGCGAATGCTTTCGTCTTCCAAGCCGCTTGCGCGCGTTCGTAAGATCGAATCGCGTACTCATCCTGCATTTCGCGGGAGATTTCGTATTTCTTGGCAGTCGTTTCAGCGCATACTCCCATGTGGAATTGATCATAAACATCCGTCAGACCATCTTTAATAAGGCCATCTTCCATCTTTATGTGACCAAAAGCCGGCAAGCCACTTGCCCGCGGGACGTAGTAAGGGACCTGTGACATATTCTCCATTCCACCAGCTACTTGGGCCTCGGCTAGTCCAAGTTGGATGTTTTGAGCCGCAAAGGCAACGGCCTTCAAACCAGATGCGCAGACCTTGTTGATGGTGATGGCCTCAACACTAGCAGGCAGCCCAGCGAATATGGACGCCTGTCGAGCAGGGGCCTGGCCGACTGACGCCTGTAGAACATTTCCCATATAAACATCTGTGACCTTGTCGATCGGCACCTTGGACTTCTCAAGGGCGGACTTTATGGCAACGGCGGCAAGTTTCGGCGCAGACACCGTAAGAAATGAACCATTGAACTAGAGGCAACACATACTGGTTAGGCAAGGCTCGGGACATGAACGGAGCGATCGCAATCAGGTTACCTTAGCTGTCGGTGTTCTAGAAGCACTTAATATGTAGGCATCTCGAATTTCTTGTCTTAGCGCAGTTTGCACCGAAAAATGACGGGCCAAAGTCCGTTGCGTCCTAGGCAAAGAGCATCTAGCTAGAGGCCTGGCTACGTGCATGACCATGCTGGCAGATTGGTTTTGAGTTGGAGCGTTGAGGCGGATGCTTTAGGGGCCGGGAGGTACCGAAACAATGGAAAGGTATGTTCCCAACTAATAGTCGTCTTCGGCTAAGTTGACATGTAAAATAATGAATAATTCCAAGAGTGTCAAGATAGTTAGCGGAGGTTCAACATTGGAGCAGTTGCATCCATATTATTACACAATGAAACCGGCGCCACCCGTTCGACCCTCGGCTTGTGGCGGGAGCATGCGGGGAATCTCTTCCCCAGTTGGGTGTCTAAATTGGGCCATGCTAGTTGACTAACCTAACCATTGCTTGTGATCAAAACGACCCTTCGTTACTTGCATATACTAAGATAGCAAATACATCCCTGCAAGGTCCCATATCTATTACATAAGCATAGGTACATCGTACTTTCATTGTGGTCCACCTAGGAAGGACTTCAAAGGTTCCTAAAACTGACAGAATCCCACTGGTCATTCCTAACCAGGTAGCTTCTATGCGACTAGGTAATACAGTTGCAAGTACTAAGAACAATGATCTGAATGCATCTTGTTGGCGCCTACTGGATGAAATTGAGTGGATAATGGGACCTACATAGGAATATATTAAGCTGTTAATAGGTGGGCTATATCTTTGGCCGTTGTCGCTGCCACATGTTGTCCCGCTACGAACCCCATAGATAGGGCATCGGCGAAGCAAACAGTTGGATCCATGCGCTTATCAAGTACGTTACTAGAACGGCAAAGACCTCGGACGTAAACACGTATTTGGACTGCGTTGCGAAAATCAAGGACGGCGTATGCTGTAGCTAAGCCGTCTACTGAGCTGAATCGTTTGAAGAAACGTTCCTTTAACGTTTTATAAGTATAAATTTACATAAATACTTCTGCTCAGTGCTCCAGTACCCGACTGAGGACAAGCTGAGTCTGAGCAAAAGCGGCATCGACGCTAAACCCAATCTGTCTGTGGCACAGGAAAGTGGTAAAACTTAGAACCAAGGCATTACCTAAGTACATAGTAGGTAGTAGGAATCGCCCTCTTTCACGAAGAAGGTTCCAAACCTCCTCAATCACCTCAACGTTACCACCTCTCGCCACCGCAAAGATTGCCTCGTTTCCCTTGCAACGCGCTTCTGTCACTTCACGCAACAAATCATTCTCCTCCATCAATAGTATCGCCTCGGTACAACCACCCTTCGAATTTCAGCTCTTCAGTCATCATGTCGACCGCTGCCCGCCGTCGTTTGATGCGAGACTTCAAGGTACAAGTCGACCAAAAGAGCGTGCTGGCACAGTTAGCAAACTCGTAGCTAACGAATTTTTCCAATACAGCGAATGCAGACAGACCCTCCAGCTGGAGTCTCTGCGTCTCCTGTACCCGACAATGTCATGACTTGGTAAGATCATAGTTTCTGGGCTGATGATGCTACAGAACACGGCCTCACTAACATTCCAATATAGGAATGCCGTAATCATCGGCCCTGCTGATACCCCGTTCGAAGATGGTACATTTCGTCTGGTAATGCATTTCGAAGAGCAGTACCCCAATAAACCACCGGCCGTCAAGTTTATCAGTCAGATGTTCCACCCGAATGTGTACGCCACTGGCGAGCTTTGCTTGGATATACTCCAGAATCGATGGAGTCCTACATACGACGTGGCTGCTGTTTTGACAAGTATACAGAGGTACGCATAGTTGACTTCATAGTATGCTTGCTTGCCTGCTAACGCTTGTATTTTGTGCAGTTTACTAAACGACCCTAATACCGGATCCCCGGCAAATGTAGAAGCTTCAAATCTCTACAAGGATAATCGAAGAGAATACACCAAGAGAGTGCGTGAAACGGTAGAGAAGAGCTGGGAAGACTGAGAGTAGTCGTTAGGTGGGGAGAATTCACTGCCCAGGAGCGGGAGTTTACCGGCGAAATTGGCGTTTTGGCTGGTTTAGGGTCAGCATACTTGATTGTCACGAACAACAGGGCGCCGTCATAGGCCTGCATATCGTTTCATCGGCGGCACCAGATAAGGCTACCTACCGCGGTGGTATGCCAACAGTACAAATTGTGGTGGATTGGGGTCTTGGTCAGCCTGTTTACTATCGCATGGAGGCGGCGTTTTCCCAGATCATTTCATAATCATTCATACCAAGCCTCTGTTTTACTAAAACTGTTACGCCGGATTTTATAGGTGCATGATGTCGTCTAACATTTAAACATGAGTTTAAACGTTCGCTAGGACACTTGCATGACGGACTAAGTAAATACTAAGCTTGATGAAGAAGCATAAAGAAGTAATCTACAAACCCAGCAGCATTGGTCGATTGTCTGACCCCGGCTTTGTGCTTGGGGCCGCATGAAACAGTATTTTTATCCCATATTTATTTGATGCATATCAAACAGAACAACTTCAGATTATTGTACATATTAGATGCATGGTTTGTTGTCATTCAAGTTCAAGACATGTGGCTATCCAAGCATGTATGCACATTTCTTAGTACGTACAGTAAATAGCTGAGAGGGGGTAAAGCTGATAGAGCAGGTGGGGTGGGCGATGAAGGGGGTATGTAGTACTCATATTCCCCTGGTTCTGTCGTGGATTAGCGGCGTACAGCCACTACAAGCTCAGGTACAGCGGCGGTTAGGCTAGTTTGTATTGTCAAATCCCGCCATAAAACGTCGACCAACCCTGCCCAGGCGCTTTGTGCCCACCTTGTTGGCTGAATGCTACCATACACACTTCTAATTCCAGCCAGTCACCTCCTCAGCTTCCTTGTCATACACGCTGCCTCCAAGTTAAAACGCGACTCGGACTGCCAGTATTTGGGCTGGTTTCGCTCGTTTCACTCTTGTCGCTCCTTTTTTGCTGTGTCGCTTCTACAGCAAGCCTTGTTTATCGCTACCGATCAACATCTTTTTGGCCTGTTCGCCGTCTAGGCGGTCGAGCTGTGTCAAGACAAACATACATTCATGCGGCTACATAACATGAAATAGACTGCTCTTTTCCGTCCTCCTATTCCTTCCACGACTTGCTGCGCATAGCCGTCTTTCTCGACGCAGAATCACCCACGCCACGCCCATCATGTCAAGCGCAAACAGTATCAAGGTCGTGGCCCGCTTCCGCCCGCAGAACAAGATCGAGCTTGAATCGGGCGGTGAGCCCATCGTTACTTTCGATGGCAACGATACCTGCAGGATCAACGTGAGTCGACCTACCTACCTATCTATCTGTCTGTCTTCGCTAGCGCCTTGCTATTACGGAGCCGATTACCCACTGACTGGCTGGCTGACCCTTATCGTAGTCAAATGAGGCCTCTGGCTCTTTCACCTTTGATCGGGTGTTTGATATGAAAGTAAAACAGCATGACATCTTCGACTATTCCATCAAACCAACAGTGGACGATATTCTTAACGGATACAATGGAACGGTTTTCGCCTACGGCCAGACCGGTGCCGGAAAGTCCTACACCATGATGGGAACCAGCATAGAAGACGAAGAAGGACGAGGCATCACGCCTCGTATCGTCGAACAAATATTCACGAGCATCCTGTCGAGCCCTCCAACTATCGAATATACCGTTCGGGTTAGCTATATGGAAATCTATATGGAGCGCATCCGCGATCTGCTGGCGCCACAGAATGACAACTTGCCCGTACACGAAGAAAAGAATAGGGGCGTATACGTAAAGGGGCTTCTAGAGATATATGTCTCCAGCGTGGAAGAGGTCTTCGAGGTCATGAAGAGAGGTGGCAACGCCCGAGCTGTGGCTGCGACCAATATGAACCAAGAGTCGTCCCGTTCGCATTCCATCTTCGTCATCACTGTCACACAAAAAAATCTCGAAACCGGCTCGATGAAAAGTGGACAGCTCTTCCTAGTCGATCTCGCCGGTAGCGAAAAGGTCGGCAAGACCGGCGCAAGCGGTCAGACGCTCGAAGAAGCGAAGAAAATCAACAAGAGCTTGAGCGCTCTAGGCATGGTCATCAATGCCCTCACAGATGGCAAATCTTCACACGTCCCTTACCGTGATTCCAAGTTGACCAGAATCCTGCAAGAATCACTGGGAGGCAACAGCAGGACCACCCTGATCATCAACTGCTCGCCAAGTAGTTACAATGACGCCGAAACCCTGAGCACGTTACGATTTGGTATGAGGGCCAAGTCGATCAAGAACAAGGCCAAGGTCAATGCGGAACTCAGCCCTGCGGAACTCAAGGCAATGTTGGCCAGGGCCAAGTCTAATATCACAAATTTCGAAAACTATATCGCAGGCTTGGAAGGCGAAGTACAACTATGGCGTTCTGGTGAGACGGTTCCGAAGGAGCGGTGGGTTCCGCCATTGTCAGAGGGCGTGCCGGTGGCGAAGGCTGAATCGAGAGGCGTGCGGCCATCAACACCTTCGCGGCAGAGTCGCTCAGAAACACCTGCTCTGACAGACCGCGCTGGAACCCCTAGTCTTCCCATGGACAAAGATGAGAGGGAGGAGTTTCTGCGAAGAGAAAATGAACTGCAAGATCAGCTGGCAGAGAAGGAATCCGCCGTCGCGGCGGCCGAGAAGTCTCTACAAGAATCCAAAGAAGAATTGGCCTTCCTCAAAGACCACGACAGCAAAGTGGGGAAAGAGAATGAGAGGTTAACTACCGAGGTGAACGAGGCCAAGATGCAGCTTGAGCGCTTGACATTCGAAAGTAAAGAAGCCCAGATTACCATGGACGCTCTGAAGGAGGCGAACTCCGAACTCACCTCCGAGTTGGACGAAGTCAAGCAACAGCTCTTAGACGTGAAAATGAGCGCGAGGGAGACGAGCGCCGTCCTGGATGAAAAAGAAAAGAAGAAGGCAGAGAAGATGGCCAAGATGATGGCTGGTTTCGACCTGGGAAGTGATGTGTTCAGTGCCAACGAACAGTCCATCGTCAAGGCCATAGAGCACGTGGACGCCCTGTATCAGCAAAGCTATGCAGGCAATCCCATTCCCTCAGACGATTTGCAGGAACTCAAGGCGAAGTTGGTCGAGACACAAGGTATTGTTAGGCAAGCGGAGCTGTCACTCTACAGTGGCGTTTCTGGCGACGCAGAAACACGTCGGCGGTTGGAGCTGGAGAGCCGACTTGAAGCGTTGCAGCAAGAGTATGAAGACCTCTTAACCCGTAACCTGGGGGAGGCCGACATCGGGGAAGTCAAAGATAGACTGCAGAAGGCGTATGCCAACAAGCAAGCCACACAGATAGAGCTGGTGGATGAGCTACGGGCCGACATTGCTCAGAAGTCGGCTGAAAACGCCCGCATGAAGACGCTGATTGACGAGCTGCAGTCTCGCATCAAGTCAGGGACTGTAGCAGCGCCTGGCTTTGCCAATGGCAAGACTATCCAGCAGCAGATTGCTGAATTCGACGTCATGAAGAAGAGTCTGATGCGGGATCTTCAGAACCGATGTGAACGCGTTGTGGAACTTGAGATATCACTTGATGAGACCCGAGAACAGTATAACAACGTCCTGCGGTCATCTAACAACCGCGCACAGCAGAAGAAGATGGCCTTCCTCGAGCGCAATCTCGAGCAGCTGACCCAAGTTCAGCGCCAGCTTGTGGAGCAGAACAGCAGTCTCAAAAAGGAGGTTGCTATTGCGGAGCGGAAACTCATTGCCAGAAACGAACGTATCTCGAGTCTCGAGAGTTTGTTGCAAGATAGCCAAGAGAAATTGACTGCGTCAAATCACCGGTCAGTATCTCGTGATACCCCGTGGAATTCAAAGTCGAAGCATGCTAACAGAGGGTATAGATTCGAGACTCAGCTCACGGCTGTCAAGGAGCGCCTGGAGGCTGCTAAAGCGGGCTCAACTCGTGGTCTCAATACGGCATCTAGTGGCTTCAGCTTTGCCAATGCAGGCAGCCGCATTGCGAAGCCGCTCCGAGGCGGTGGTGCCGACGCTCCTGCTCAGGTTCCCACAATAGCAAGCCTACAAAACGAAGGCAGCACCAGCAAGAGGAGCAGCTGGTTCTTCCAGAAGTAGAGGGGGGAATAGCATACCGAACCTAGAAATTCCGAATACTTTCCTCATGATCTCTTTGAGGTAGCCCGAGATGGAGCTGGCGTACAATGACAGGGAGCACCACGAGCCACCGCTACGCATTACTCTTGCTTCATCCTGGAATTGGCGACAGGGACTTTTTGAATGGCAGTTCATTCTATCGGCGGAAGATGGGGTCGGATTTTGACTCAACAGCTTGCTGGAAGTGGATAGCCGCAAGGCCACCACAGGTTGCCATAAGCTAGACGGATGTTTATGTGAACGGGCTATGAAATGGGTAATGCGATTATGCTTCACAGCCGCATTTTCTTTTTGTTATTGTTATTGCCACTCACATCTGGATTGCGTGCATACACACATCATATATCACATACCATACATTGGGGCGGAGGGGCGGCGGGGAGTTTGTGTACGTGCCGAAACCGCGCAACGAAAGAAAGAGCAACAGGTTCCTGGGCTTCTTTTTCCCTCTTTGCCCTGACCGGTAGTTACAGCGGGGACAGGAGAAATCATATGAGCATTAGGCTTCAAATAGCAAGACTAAACTGTTAGGCTAGATAGGTAGAACGAAAGAACAAAATAGAAAAAGGGAATCCAACAAGATAATGTCTAACAAACGATCTATCCCATTCACTACTGGCACTTTTGGTAGATAGGTAGATAGGTAGATAGGTATATGTTGCTTGGATATACGGACAGCATGGTACTGTATTAACTGTGTATAGCAACAACAAACTTATAGATAAATGGATTATATGAGGCAGGTTCAAGGTTGATACCTAGATATTTAAAGACCTACGTTAGCACAAACCCCAATACACAGGCATTCTTGATCTTAGGTAGATAACACTTAATTATCCAAAGCTGAAATATGCTGTAAGTATTGTTTGAACATTCTTACCTCATGGGCAGTAGACAGTAAGTAGGTATTCAAGCTGAATATTTATATATCGTTTTTAAGCTCCTTGCGTGTTTTTCTTTAGAGAAGTTAGTTTAGAAAGGGGCTTCTGGTTTAGGGGTTCTTAGGTTACCCAGTATAATACCAAAGATTCAAGATCTAAAGGTTCAAGAGAGAATATGAAAGCACCTTCCCGCGCGACGCTTGATCCAGGGAACATATATAAAAACATATCGTGTGCCTTAAATAAGAGTATATATATATCAAGGGAAAAAAAAAACCTCCTATATTCGGGTACGGTAGGTACCTATAGAGAGTAAGTACCATAGGAAAACCCGTCAATTCGAAAACGATCTGATCTGGGAACTAGCATTCGCGCTCAAGCTGCAGTTTAATCAACACTCTTTTTACCCATTAGATACCTAGTCTCTCCGCCCCATCAACCAGACAACTTCGGACTGGTAATAGTAATAATTCTCTTGTACATTATAAGGTAGGCAAGCATCTGCGTGTGCGAGTATAAGGGTATGATCCTGTAGATTCGTTCACCTTCATGACTGTCCAACTTCTCATTCGCCGCCTTTGCGATTCCCCTCATATATATTCATACCAACCCCAGAAGCACGCCGGCCCTGAGTCCCTGCCGCCCCGTCCCGGTCACCAATCCGTTTCTTCTTTCGTTGTCTCTTCCGTAACTCATGAAAAAATTACTTCTCATCTCGCTCATAGAATCAGCCTTGATGCAAAATCTTGTCTCATCGTTCATCCCCATCCGAGTCCACGTCCATTTTGTCTACTGTTTCTCTTTCCCTTGCGTGCTCAGCTGACCCGCTCATCACCTCGGCGCTCCTGCGCGTTTCACGGCCATCGAGCAATTCCAGCTTCTCGTCACCCTCTCCCGCACTGCCTGATCCGTTCTTTTGATCACCCCTCTGGGGCGTGGATGTCTGATCCCTCGAGACTTTAGGAGTCGTCGGAACTATGGTGTTCAGTACACAATCGTCCAAGTGCTCGTAGAACTCTTGGGCATTAGCGAATCGCGTTTGGCAGATGGAGCATTTGGCATCGTTGCCGTTCCGAGAGCTGCTGCCCGTGATAACCATCTTACGACTGTTAGGCGGCGTCTGCTCCACGTTATGCACGGCCGCCAGGTGCCGCTTGAAGACATCAGCGCGATTAAAGGCCTTTTCGTACGCCGTCCCCGGACCTGGACAGAAAGGGCAGACCATGGTCCCCTTATAATGAGTCAAGGCATGTCTGTTTTTGTCGTACTTGCGAGCAAAACCTTTCGTGTGGTACTCGCACGATTCTATCGGACATTTTTCTGGCCTTTCTTCCTGGTGTGTAAGCATATGTGCCGTGAGGTCCTTGAAAACTCGGCCGCAATCCGGATGTGGACATCGGTTCCGGTTGTCCTCGGCCTTGGACATCCCAGGGCTGCTATGGATATTGTTTTCTATCGATGGTGGCGCCGATGGCGCTAGTAAAGGTCCCTGAGGTGGCGCGGGTGCAAGTCTCGGCGGATTCTCCAGGAAAGAAGGTTGCCGAGGCAGTGTATATTCCTCCATCATTCGCACCTCGTTTTCATCCTCACTCGATATGTCGTTCTCGTTGACACCGATCGATTGTCTTACCTCCCGCATCCAGTCCTTCAGAATAGACATCGGAGGCCAGTCCCCACTCGCCTTGCCGGTCCTGTGAGGGTGGAAGTGCGCACGTCGTAAATGGGCCGCCGCATTGTAGTAGGCACCGTACTTTTTATGGTTGAGGCAAGCTTTACATTTGGATAGGGGAATCTGTGGCTGCGGCGCGTTCGGACTCGGGCTGGAGGGTTCCGTGCAGACCCAGCGTTTTACTAGGGCGGCGTGCTTAGCGTCAGTATGCCTGCGAAGCTCGTGCTCGCCGCGGAAACCCTCGGGGTACTCGTTGCATTTGGTGCAATATACCCTTCGGAGAGGTGGCCGTTGGTATGTCGTTCTCAGCTTGGTGGGAGAACTGAGGCCTCGGGCGATCGCACGCGCTAACACGGGGCTCTCCGCTACTGTGTGTCGCCTCTCCTGCTGCATGCTGTAAGCTGGGTGTATCATTTCCTGATCTACCCTATTCGCCCAGGGGTCTATTGGTCGCCACTCGGAGATGGACCTCCTCGCTTCTGCGGGCTCGCCGACGGCTGCAGGTTGCGTATAGGAGACGTGGCGATAGATAGGCATTCGTTGCCGGAAGAAACCATTGAAACCGACATCTTCAGCCATGTAACCACTGCCCAAGCCTAAGAGAAAATCTTTGGTTGACTGGATGCCCCATGAGATCCATTCCTCCTTCCGAATAGCCGATGATGCCGTGGCAAAGAGAGCTCGGTCAGTACCGTCCATGTCTAAGACCGGGCTGTCGAGCAGCAGCGGCGTGGACCACGCAAATAGATGAACAAGCGCCTTATACACGCTGTGCGTGGCCATAGCGCCTCCTGAAATGGGTGGTCCATTCTGAGCCTGGCCTGGGACAGGCCGTGACAGCGACGAGATCAGATCGGCCAGGATAGTTCTGACAATGCTGAATATACACAATGAAATAAAAATAGCAAGCCACCCCTTAGGATCCGACACAGACCTTCGTAGTGTCACATTCTCGAACGACTGCAAGAACTGGGTCATGCAGTTGTAGATTAGTCGGTTACGGTTACCGTAGTCTATATCATCAGGGAGAAGATGTGGGTTGAAGACATTGACATCTGTCCGCGTCGACGGCTCGGCCTGCTGTAAGTCGTAAAACAGAATCTCTCGCAAAAGTAGCTTAGCGCGATATAGGACCGGATACGCCACCGCTTCGGCCTCCCTGCTCTCGGATATAAAGCTTGTCAGTCTGAACAGTTCCCAAAACTGGAAAGGAACGGACTCCGTATTCCAGCTGGCAGCAAGCACTTTGAGAACGGGCGGTGGATGGTCGTTCGGTTCCTTTGAATAGTTGGCCAAGGTAGGATTTGACATGGGCAAGGTGGCCAAGTCCTCGGTCCACCAAAACCCGTCATTGAAATCGAGATGAGTCTTCACCAAATCCACCATGTCTTGCCTCACGATGTACGTCCTATCGAGATACTCGTTCATATTCCGCCGCCTCGCCATGGGGGACGTCACAGGAGTGTGTGTCTGCCTCGGGGAAAGAACTTCTAATCCAACAGTAAGCTAGAGCACTTTGGTATCGGCTTAGAATCAGCGGCTGACCTGGTAGCAAATAATTGGCTAAGTTAGCTAGAGGACCGCGGTGACACCTGAGGAGAGCCCAAGTATCATCGCCACCAGATTTGATGTCTTCTGTGCAAAATCCGCATTCATCTCTCGAGTCGCACTACAATACATCAGCGCATGCTAGACAAACATAGTTGCGATTGTTAGCTTACTGGTTTGCCCTGTACTCTACAACGAAGGCAAAGCTCTGCCTCACGAGTAAGCCTCAGTTCCCCAATAGATTCCAGTCTAGAATGCCCAACTCTGCTTCGTTTCATTGGCGGCAGCATAGGGTCAACATCGGTCTCCATTTGTATCGAACCCCGACGTTGCGAAGGCAGTTCCGGGGCGGCGGTAGGATAGCCCGGAATAGAGCCCCGTCGGTCTCGAGGCTGAGACTGACCCAATGCAGATAAACTAGGCAATATCGACGGTACTGACAGACGTGGCAGGGAAGCCGGAGAGCTCTGGTTCATGTAATCGAGACTCGCAACTCGGGGTAGCGGTTGCTCTGGCACTGGAGGCTTCAAGTCCCTGGTCCAAATTTTGACATGCTTCTTGGTGTGTTCGTGCCTTTCCTCGGTGCTTGTGAAGCCGTAAACCTGGTGGATGCATTCGTCATGTGCGCACTTGTACGAAACTTGACCTCGAGATATCATAGGTACGGAACTCCTTGTCCTCCACGATCGAAAGACGGGGTCGTAGTATTGTAGGTTCTGCTCCAACCACCGGGCAAAGCCCGGCGGCGCGTCACCATGTGGGGTATGCAGAGCATCCTGGAGCATGGCATCGTCAAGTGCGAGGCCTAGGTGCAGTGTAAGACATCACAAGTAGACACAAGCTACAACACAGTTCGTTACATACCTTTATTAAGGAGGTGATTCAATATGCACTCACACCTATACTGGGCTATTCGAGCTTCCTCCACCTCGCACAGCTTAGGAATATCCCCGTGTAGGTCTTGACCGGTTGCTCCCTCGTCAGCATTGAAACTAATCAGAGCGCAGATCTCCGGATAGGGCATTGGCGCATTAAGGTGAAAGAGAAAAGACAGGGAGGGTGACAAGAAGAGCAGGACAGCAGAGGACAAGACGTACTTCGACTAACCATATACCTCTCAAGGAGGCGAAGCTTATATTCCAGCATGGTAAGCTCTTCGTGAGGATTTAATCTAGGGTTAACGGGTAATAGAGTAGCCAATTCCGACTGTATTTCAGCCTGTTGCTGCAGAAGCCGCTGTATCCTAGAGTCCGGGTCAAGTCCGGGTGCCACGAGCGAAGTTTCTCGCGTATTGAAGACGGAGACGCGACCATCTTGTCGCGCCTCAAAAGGGTCGGCCGCCGCCATTCTGCTGTCCTGGCTCCCGTTCCGTTCTTTCGTACCACTTCCCCGTCAAATTACTCGCTGTGCGTCTCTTCCTTTTGTTTCTTTTCTTCCCCTCTCTTCTCTTCTCTCACCTTACCTCGCTATTTCCTTCCTTTCCACCTCTTCCTCCACCTCCGCCTCCGCCTCGAGGTTCTTTCAGCTGTCGAAGATTGCAGTAGACACGAATAGGCTAGGCCAATTAGAGCTTCAAAAATGAAGAAACCGCCTCTTTCCGGCGTCTTCTTAGCGGAGCGTAAGAGAGGGTTGGGTCAGTAAGCCCAGACGCAAGTGGCAGGGCCGTTATCTCCGGGCGGCTGACTTGTTGCCACCCTCCCGGACCCAGGCGCACTCTCGCGTCCCAAGGACGGTTCACCTGGACTCATAAAATGCGACTTGCGCTATATATACCCGGCGTCGAAGGTAGGGTGACGCCGGTCCGGAAATTCGGGGTCCTGGCGCCTAGAAACACTGGACCAAAGTTCAAGTTGAAAAAGCTCGGATTGCTCTTAGATTAGATATCGCCATCCTAGCAGAAGCCAATAGCAATCGCGCAGCCTCGGCAAGTTGAGGTTGAGGAACCAACTCCAATCCTCCTGCAGCGAGAATGCAGTTTGTACGGTATGAATGGCTGGCGACTGGATGTACCTGGGACTATTATCTACCTAAAAGGGCGAGGCTAGTTATTCCGGTCATGAGTGAACAACCCCGATTTAGGGTAGGTAGCGATGAGAGTTAAATATGCAAAGTTGAACTGGTTAAACCAGGAAGCGGTAAATCAAAGCCTGTTCGGCGGTTATGGTTCTGAAAGCGTCGTGACTTTGCTCGTTAACAGAAAGCGTTATGCTTGTAATATTGAGGAAGGGGAGAAGTTCAAAAAAAAAAATTCAAATCCAATCAAGAACAACGGACAAGAACGAAATTGGCTAATACACGTTCGGCTATCACGACTGATGGATGAGTGATGAGGGTAAGTCACCTTGTTATGCTGGGCTGGACTATACTGTACCAAGCTGGGCTGTACTGTGCTTGCATGTAGGCAGGCAGGTACGTGCAGGTAAGTAGGTAGATACGTAGTAAAGCAGGAGCCAACGGGTTCAAGGCCGCAACTTGCAAGACCTCGAGACCTCAAGACCTCGAGAACCTCAGAACAGATTGCAGGTGGTGGGTCGTAGCCGGTGACGGTAGATTAACAAAGCGTACCGAATGTCGGTACTGTATCTGTTGTAGATATGTACATGCATCCCTACATTACCTCTTGACGTTATGTTCATTCTGGGCACTATTATAGGCTCATCCATCCTTGCGTGGAGCGAGCTAGAAGCTCCCTCTTTGCCCTCTTGTGTACCTACCCAGGATTTGCCTACCGTAACTTGCAAGGTTAAGAGGTTGGAGCTCCAGTGTGTTGCCCTAGCACTTGCCCTAGCACCAAAGCGTCGCCGTGTGGGCAGCCGTGCTGGGCGGGCAGGGCATGGGGGCAAGGGCATGGGGCAGGGCCAGGGCAGCTCGGGTCAGGTAGATAGTACCCGAAAAGGTAGGCAAGCGAAAAGCCAAATAAGCAAGTACCATGTACTTGGTGTGATGAGTATTGCTGGCTGGGCTAGGGGTGTGGATGGGTGGAAGCAGGGCCAGAAGTTCTTGTCTAATAAGTCCATACCTTTTAGGGTAGGCTTTGAAGACAAGAAGTGGGTGCCTCGCCAACCCACACGCCGATGAATAGCGAACGGTGGACCCAGTAGGTAAATGAATCCCTCATCCAGTACAAGAGTCCAGTGGAACTGCGAAGGGAAGATGAAGAGGGGTAAATTTTATACAAAATGAGGACAAGAACAAGACTGTGGGCACAAAAGGTAATACACATCCCTCTCTCACAGTAACAATCTAATATACCTGCTAATACCTATATGTGCTCTGCCTTCTTCATAAACGTTCTGACTACCTCGGGTCAGTTGGTACGAAGTACGTAAGGACTTATGTGAGTGAGTACTAAGTACTAGGTTAAAGAGAGAAGGGCATTGGGCCTGTATGTATCGTGTCGTCTCATAGTACATATGTATATCGATCGTTATAAATTCCAGTGCAAACTCGATATTGTATACTATTATTTGCATGCATGGATAAATCACTTACATCGGATGCATCAGTCGTGGCGCAGAATAGATTCAGTACTTCGTACTTTGTACGTACGTCGTACCGTTGGTTGAGGTGCGTTACCCGTTCTCATCTCTGCATGTGCCTATGCAATGTGCACAGCTATAGGACAAAATAGTAGGGACTACTTACCTTAGGCATGCTACAGTAACGACGATAGCAAGAACGATAATGATGCGTATTCTAGTATTCGTTTCCTTCTCCGTTACGTTAGAGGAGTGATAGAGAACCGGGCTGTTTCACTCTTGAACCAGGTTCTCAAGGTTTTCAAAGGGGCCCTCGGACTAGGCCTTAAGTTATACTTAATCGAGAAAACTAACCAACTATAGGCAAATGCGAGGTAGGTATGTTACCGGTCCCTTGTAGGTTTACCTATGTACTTAGATTGTGGCTGATAGGTATATATAGGTAAATGGTTGATGCAGTTAATTTGTTCTGAAGTTGACCATTGACCTAGGTTAGTTGACTCGGTTGAAAGAAAGAACAATACATACTTACTTGTGCTCAAGTTGCCAGGTCGGGTAGGTTGGTGATTAAGTAACAGAGTCCAGTAAACCGTACGAGGTCGGGCAAGGTGGGATTATAATTATGGGGAAATCAGACACTTACCAACGGAATGGGTATGAAGCCCGGTTAGGAATATCCTTGGCTGGACTTTAGAGTTGAACAAGGCGAACTTAACGAGGGGCGGACTCGGGTTAGATACCGTCACTACGCGCTGAAACAAGCCGGGTTTTTCAAGTTGCTGTGCAGCAGTATCAAGTTGTTGCACCTCTAACTACGACGGCAAGAGAATCTCTAAATGGAACCACTTAATTATTGTTCTACCTTGAATAGATGATTACTTGTACTTAAGTGAGTTATACTACGTAGGTATAGCTGGCAATACAGCACTTCCGTAGAGCAGTACATTCACTACTTATGGATATATGCACCTAAGGTATTTATCCCACGTACCCGACCAGCTTGTCACCTAGCCCGGGGTTACTATGTAGGCAGGGAGATCGCGGTAGATACTAGGTCGGAAGTGAAAAAGATGAGCAAGGCTTATTTATCCAATACCAAAACGTGTTCGACAAGGTCAATACCCGCAGTTCGTAGTCCTAACTTGATATGTAGGACTTGACGACTTGGCGACTCACCCTACCAACCTCCTGGCATTGGCACGATGAGGCGGCAAGATTGTACTACCATGATTTTCTGACTGCGCCGTTGTCAAATATTGCAGCTGACCGTCTGAATTACGGGTCCCCTAGAAAGGGAGATTACCATTTAGCATCAGGTTGGTAGGTATATTAGATACAACGCCGTCCCCGTTTACTTATCGCTTGCCTCGTATAAAAGTTAAAGCCGCTTCAGCAGTCCAGGCCGTCTGAGCTGATTGCTTGATATGGCAGGTACTATACATAAGTGTTGGACGCATACGATACTAGTACATGTAGGGTCCTGTCAAATGTCATGTGTATGCGATGGGAATGTTATGTTGCATCGAGACTATGCTCGGCTGAGCAACTTTCTCGCTACGTGCAATTTTTTATATCTTTCGAGTGCGATCACCACCGTTGTCATCGGCATGTTCGGTATGATTGGTACGGATCTGCGCCGACGTACAAAGTGCTACATTAAACAGGAGAGAGTAGGGTTAGCTTGTGCGCTTCAAAGCTTTACCATTTAGCTTCACATGCCTATAAAGGCATGGGTACAAGGATACATGGCACGCTACAAGCTGCGAAGAAGTAGGTAGTTTCTCATTGGAGTTGCCCATTGGAGTTGCCCATTCGGGCTCCTCATTGGACTGCCTGATAAGAGGGGAGAAAGTCTCAACCTGGGAGGGTCCTGCTCGCTTATTCACTGGTTGGCCCGTTCGCCAGGCGCGCACCAGAACTGCAGAGCACCACATCAGCTCGGCATCTATCCAGTTACCTACATCTGTACTTGCAAGTTGTAAGCAACAAGCCTTGGCTAGTGGCGGAAGCTCAGATATTGGGCACGCCTCCCCTTACAACCCATATGTACGCAGGCATATATCTATGTAGGAGCTGTTTCGCCGGATCATACGGTGGTAACAACGGCACAAGCTAGGTAGTCTATCTAGATAAACCACATAGTAATTCTGTAATCAACTTTGATTAATCTGGATCGGTAGACATGTATGTAGCGTGCATTACAACATACCATACATCTGTACTATAACTCTATAACTATGTAGGTTAGGTATCAGCAGCGGTGCATTGCATGTGAACCACCAAAAGGTAGGTATGTAGGCATATCAAACGAACACCGGCCAGGTTAGTCGATACCACAAGCTGAGGGGATGCACAGCTGGTTGATTGGCGTCTCCTGCGGCACACGGACACAGCTGTGGTGCCATGTCTTGAACGCCGTCGAGAGGGCTAAGGCCGGGGGGTGTACAGCATACCTACTTTCTGTCTTCGTTGCAAACCAAAGGATCATAAGCCTATTAAGCTCCAACCTCTCCATTTGATAAGCCCGATAGCTTAGCACCAACACCTACAGCGGTACCTACCTACTTCAGTATCTTAGTAATTAGAAATGGTTAGGCATGTCGGTCGATATTCTACCTACGGTAAAGTAATAACAAGAGTAATAAGCCTGAGCTGACACAGGTACTGCACAGACGCAAGAGCGGTTGCCGATCATTCTTATCCCCCATATTAAAGATGGATACCCGAGTACACACCTCACTCCAGGCAGGTGCGGTAGGCGAGAAACAAAACCTCATCAAACATGCAGTAAGGAGGCAAGTACTACACACTAGTAGCTGCATTTGCGGCATCTACATACCTACCTACTAATTGGTTTCAGAGCATTCAATAGTCACTAACCAGTAGGTAGATAGAGAGAGCCTTGAGAAACAGGCAGTTAGAGTGAATCCCTTCGACTTTGCCGTCCCAGACAGCGCATTTGTCCGGCACATCTGTTATCAGGTGCAGACAGACAGCTTCGCACAAAGACACCTCTTCCTATCCATCGATCCACTCGTCCATCCCTCCGTCCACCCAACCATCCATCCACTACCCAGTGATGAGATATACGTACCTACTCTTCTTCCCTCTGCCTCTTCCTTCTCGAGAGATCTTTGATAGTAGTGTAACTATCTTATTCTGTCTTGTCTTGTCTTTGCTACCATGTGCTGTCCTCTTCCGTTCCGCCCTGCCGATCACTGACTTGATCGCGCCCTCTACATTTGTATGTAAGCACATAACTATACCTGTGTCGTACCAGTCCCGTCGGCGCTCAGCTGTGCGCACGTTCGTCTCTAGTCGAATGGGGTCGATGGGGGTTGGTCGGCAGGTTCTGGGGTGGTGGCGATGTGTTGCGTCGTAGTGATGAGCCGGTAGACAGACCGACGCTTTAGGACGACGATCTTTCCCGTCTTTGGTACCTCGCAGCTTTTCCAACGGCATTGATGAACCTGAAAGTGCCGAGGGAAGCTTACCGGCCCGCCCTGGCGAGATGAGCCCATTCTCACTTTCACTGGGTCCGCCGAGGAAGTGTTGCATACCTACATATGTACAGTACTGAATTGACAGGGATCATCCAGACTGTTCCCCCCACCACTGGCGAGTCATTTGGAGCGCCGTAGCTCTAAATGATCTACTGGTCCTGCCAACCGGCGCAGGTAAGGCAAAGCAAGGCGAAAGCTTTTCTTTTCCGACGGCGGTATACCTACATACCTACACAGCAGCACCAACACCAGCATACGTACATCTGTACCCAAGCTCACGTTTTTCTCTTCGTATCTCCCCTCCCCACCTCATCGTGATCCCTCCGTATGTAAGTACCGTAGCTCAGCTATCTACGGCATACAGTAGGTAGCTGAATGACGACGTCAAACCATCGTGAAGAAGAAAACACTTACCTCCATGTACCAGAGCCTTCCTTGTTTTGGCCCAACCTTGCTACCTAATACAGTTGTTTTTCAGCCGCTTCAGCTCCGCCTTTTCAATGTTTGAAGAACATTGTCAGCCACATCTCCCATTGAGCTTCTCGGGTGAAGCCAAAACTTTGTCAATCGATCCAGCAACATGAACAGAAGATCTAGGGCTCGCAGTCCCCTTATTATTTATGTCGCAATGGCACCTCAGTTATCGTGTCTATAACATACATGCAGACATAGGTATTATTCATATGATACATGGTTTACCGAAGACCCAAAGCTGGTAGAGGCGCATGAGTAATCTGCCTCTTCCGTAAACGAAGGAGCACTAGAGCATAAAACCGGCACAGCTAGTATTTGGCCGAGGTAGGTACGCTGTGATCAGTCAGTCAGTCCAGGGCCCTGGAGTCCAGGACTTGGACCCCTTCCAGCCCTCTGCCACTTTTGTCCATCTGTCGGCGAGCGCGAGGATTGATCGCATTGCAAACGCGCACCCGAGACTGATGAAAAAGAGACAACAAAGAGCGGTCAAGTGTCTGTCAGAAGAGGCGCTGCAACTCCGAGATAGCTTCCAACCTACGAGCATACAGCATACAGCATACATATTATCCGCATTTTATGTAGGTAGTAGGTATGTATGTCCCGCAAACGAGTTGACGTGCTTGTAATGTTTCCTAACGCATACGGACCATGTCTTTCGCTACATTTTCCTTCGAATCATAGTCTGGGAATCAGCTCGTCACATCTGGGATCGCGCGTCGCCAAGGAACAGGGGAGACCGGGGTTTTGCGAATAATCGAACCGATTCATGGGCATCACACGGAGTGCCCGGCCTTCCGCAACTTACAGCATACCGCATCCATCTACAACATAGTGTCATCTATCTACTCCATGATATAGGTAGGTTGGCACTACATAGTATACTCCAAGGTATGCTCCTTGATATCCGCTCGGCATCAGTCGTTCGTTTCTCCCTGTCAATGTATGTATGCATGCTGTAGATATTTGCTCGTGGTATACCTAGTACCTATCTGGTCAAAGCCCTTTTTAATGATCCCGAGTCAGTCCAACGGGAGCATGCCCCAATTGTTTCCCCATTCTCATGCCATGCATCTCCGATGCCTCTTTCAACCCCCCCACCGTCATACGTTTGGAACCGTCCTTTTTGTCTCGTCATCTGCCCTCTCATTCTGCTCACGGGGTCGGATAACGACGCCCGCCATTTTATCTCATTGGCCGGACCAAGAGCAGCCGCTTGTGTACCATACAGCAGCAGAACCGCAGCAGAACCACGTAGGTACTCTCGTGCTGTGGGATTGTCGCGACCCGTGGATCTACATACCTACCTACTGTACTTTACAGAGTACCTACCTACTCAGTAGGTTGGGGAATTCAGCTTCCCTACTTTAAATGGCTAGGGCTGCGTAGCCGGAGCTACTTCCCCCATTCCCCCCAGACCCTCACTCGGCTCAAGTTCCGTCCCTTCTCTTGCCTTGCCTTCAGCTGGCCCCCAAAAGGTTAGCCACATGCGTATCGCCAAATTCTTAGTTTACATCCGTACAGCATAGGTAATTTCAAAGTTTATGCTTCTGCCTTTTACCCTGCTGCGATTTCTTCTCGTAAACAAAAACAAACAACCAGAAGTCGAGACTGCCAACAACATGAACAAATTATTTTCAAAACAAACACCCCCCTTTCAAAATGTTCGAGGCGCAAGGAATACATACCCACTCGGCCGATCAGTGATAGATAGTTAAGTTAGGACTTTGTCCAGCACAATCGCATATGATACCCAGACGGGGAGGTGTAATTCCGTAACGAAAAGTTTCGGGCTGACGTATGCGACTGCAACTTCGGGCAGCCCATCGCCTAACCGCCACGGACACAACGTCAAGCTGAGCTGCAAGTCTCAAAAGATGGATGATGCTAGAATACCTCGGCCAAGCGCCCTTCGCTTCTCCATTCGCCTGTTGCCCTCCCCACGGTTTCATTAGATAGGTCGCCTTTTTCCTATCTAAACTTCCATAACTTGTGTGGAAGAATCAAAGAAAATGACCTACCTTGGGTGCTCAAGCAGCTAGTTAGGCAGATAGGTAGGTAAGTAGGTAGTCGACATACAAATTAGACGCGATCCTAGTCATGTAGATAGGTAAGTAAGTAATGATCCCGCATTTTGGCCACCAGAACGTCATGATCAGCACACGCATACAAGTGCCAGGGGAAATGGCATTGTGCTCGTAAATATACGAGATAGAACTTCTCAAGGTCTTTGTAGAAGAATTGTAGCCATCCATCTAGGCATGACCAGCATCCCACTACACAAGGAACTCACCACGTCGTGAGAGACGAAGAGAGAATATGGAACTGGAGAGGCACTGAGTTGAGCAACAGAAAAACATTATTGTTGTAGTAGCAGTACTCCTCGAGCTCTTGCCGAGTTATTAAATCATCATCAGCCCGGCTCTCCTGCTAGTCCTAAGTATAAGTTGGAAAACCGAGTTAAATAATCGACGTTCAGTCATCCACCAACTCTCCATCTCTCCCTTTCCGTCTGGAGGTCTTATTCTTCTTTAGTAAAAGTTGGTGCCATGTCTGTGTGTCGGTAAATATCAAAACACTTACATGGTAACAATGCCCAGACGCCGTAGCCTGGTTGGTAACAGGATACATAAGAAGGTTCATATGCGCATACACAACCCGTCCAAACATGCTGCTGCTTTAAGAAGAACAAGAAAACCAGCCAGCTATGTAGTCTTCTGATACGAAAAAGAGCGAGAGCGAGAAGAAGACGCTCTACTCCGCCTCGCTGACACGATTCTTGGCTTCAGCTAGCTTTCATCAAATCACAATGTCAGGGCGAACTATCCATCCTGCCCGGAAGTAACTTATCTACATGATACCTATATGCGTATGTATGTACGTACGTGTGACAGGAACAAGTAAGAATGCCTATCCCCGAGGCATCCCATTCTTTCCGTATATTGCACTATCAACCTAGGTACCTTGACTAACCTAGCTCATGCGATTGTCAACGTACGTGTAGGTTTCTCCTGTGGAAAACCCGAGAGCTGAGAGCCGAGAGTATTAGCAAAGCTGCAAGAAACAGCAATAGATTAATAAAGAATGGCAGATGATCAAGTAAGCCATGACGTGGCAAGAGGTAAGAGGCAAGCGGTAAGGCGCTCACTGTGTTTGCTTGCGTGCTTACACGCATATACATCCTATGTATGCGTGTATATCATCATAGCTTGGCCCCTTGACTGTCTAGCCCGCTTAACCTACCTATATTATTTTTGTCAATCAAAGTAGGGCCGGGAAGAGCCAGGTTAGGGTGGCTGAAGAACACAAGGCTAACTAACTACCTAGCCGCCTCGGGGTTAATGAATCTCAAAAGGCAAACAAACCCTAGCTAGGTAGGTATACTGGCAACCGATGGAAAGGGAGGGGGAATAGTATACACTCGGCTTATACATCACAGACGGGGTATGTATATATGTGCGTATGGCTGACTGACTGGACGACCCACCATGCAAAATGTATAAGGGGGTTCACTGCTTCCTACACAACATCGATCTAGTTAACATTAGCTAAAGGCCAGGGATGGACAGCACAGCTTCCCCTTGCTCTAATTGCTGGTGTACAAACAGTACTATCATAGACAACCTGAGAGAACCTAACCCCCTGCTGCGAGGGATTTCTCCGTTTTTGTCGCGCCTCTTGTGAAATAAAGGGGAGAAACGAATTTCTGCAAAGTCTATCTCCAGCTACACACATAAAGACATACGCACCTCGTACCTGACATATTGTCTTGCTGCCTTGTCACAAGGGGACATTCTCTCGTTTACCTTGTTCCCTGTCTCAAACTCTGTTGCTATGGTAGAGACGTTTAGAGATTGGGCGCGTTAGACTCATGATAGGTAGGTAGGTACCGAAATATATGAGTACGAAGGAAGGGGGGAAAAAAGGGGGGGAGGGGGAGAGGGTTGGCTGACGAGAAAACGGAAAAGGAAACAGAAGAGGAGGAGAATAAGAAGACAAATAAGAAGACAACAAACAAAGCTGACACAAGGCCTCTCTATCATGCAAGTAAAGAGATAAAAATCTACCAATATAAATCCTACCAGTAGAGCGAAACAAACAGGCAGACAGAATAGGCACTTTCAAAACATCTCGCCACTCGAAGCAGCAGACTAGCAACGCGTATACCTCTAGTAACTACCTGCCTACGTATAATCGATACGATCGATTTCACCTATCTACCTTCTTATCTTAAAGCGATTCGATCCGATCCGTTCACAAAAAGAAAGAGAAACCCGATGGATAAAAAAGCCAACTAAACGAAGCAATAAACTACCTGGCCAAGTTCATCTAAGCAAACGCAATGTCTTCAGCATACATGTCCTATTCCGGGGAGGAGGAGGAGGAGAGTATGTATATGATATATAACCTGTGAATACTTATTAACTTCTAGCCCTGATATTTACCTCCGTTCCATCTCCCATGCTCGGAACTCACGCGTATGAGTGGAAGTATGAGCAGAGGTGTCAGCAAAAGTCGGAGTATAGGTAGGGGCATGGACAGGAGTATGACGAGAAGTATGAGCATAAGTAATAGCATGAGTTATCGGTACGAGTGTAGCAGTATGAGTAGGAATAAGAGTAGGTGTAAGACTGTAGGCAGAATTATTCACATGGCCAGGAGCAGGAGTGGACGTATGAATAGGAAGGAGTATGAGCAAGAGTCTCCAAGGTAAACCATTTCCTCCCTTCACTATGACCACCTGCCTATCGGTCTCGCTGCCTATCTATCTATCCATCTGTCTGTCTGACTGTCTGTCTGTCTCCCAAATCAGAAAGTTGAATTAAACACCAGCTATGGCACGCGTGGTTTATTTGCTTATTTTCTTACTTGCTTGCTTTGCTTGCTTAGAAATAGATAGATAGATAGATAGAAAGGAAAAAAGGGGGGGAAGTAAAGGGGTAAATCACTGTACCGTATCGGAACTGACGGGGTTCTCTCTCTCTCTCTCTCTCTGTGTGTGTGTGTGTGTGTGGCTATCTACCTTACATGTCCTAAGGAAGCCCTTGAGGAGAAGAAGAGGAAACAAACCCTTCACTCGCATCCATCCAAGATTGTCTAGTGCTACATTATCATCTTATCTGGGTAACATCTCGTCTCATCTCATCTCAATCTCATCTAGCCTCTGCTCGTTCATATCTACTAACCCACCCGGTAGGCAATCAATCAAACGACAAACGGCGGTACGCCTATCCAGTTTAGTATTTCCATTGGTCCCTACGAAGGACCAAAACCTAATATCTATTTTCTATCAGACAATCGCTATCATATAATTAAATCCTAGGCGTTATAGAGCAGGGGGAAACCAAAGTAATACAGATCGTCGTAACAAGTTTTTCTTTCAGAGGCTTGGGGTACCAGGGCAATTCGCCTCGCTGTCTAATTAAAGTTATATTAGGTATATGATCTTGCTGTATCCTCTAATGTTCGCCGTCTCCCTAATCCAAACACACCAAAACCCCTCGCTCAGATGGAGGCAGGTATTCATGTTTTTCCTGCTCCTTTAAAAATGCATGGCCAAATACCGAACACCTATACGGGGGCAAGATATCTATATTATGCCCATAGAACGTAAAGTAGCATGAGGAGGCACTGAGGCACTTTGCCCCCTCACTCCAGCTGTGCCCATCTCTTCTCCCGTAACGGGACTTCGGTACCGGCAGCCTTACGTGACCCATCTAGCTCGGCCCGCCAGGCCCAGTACTCGCCCAGTCGGAGCTCGGCGTACTGGGCATAGTCGAAGTCAATATGGGAAATAGTAGCTTGAATCAAGGCCCAGATACCCCAGTAAAAGCCTGGCGCGCCCCGGAACATGTCTACCTCGGCGAGCAACCTCTGTGCCTCAGCCTCTAAGTCGACCATTCTACTGCCATTGGGGGTCTCCGGTTCATGTACAAGGGCAAAGTAGGTATGGATATACTCGCGAATGAACTCGAGTCGCTGCGCTAGTGTCGGGAGAACGTTGTAGTCGCACTCGAAACCACCCCACTCAGCAAAGTGGTTTGCGAGGTCGAAGGCTGCAGGAGAGGGCGTGGCGTATTCGTAGTCGATAAAATTCACGGAAGGTTTTTGTTGCAGCGGTTGTGCAGCACCAATCCCGTCTGTCCCAGGTCCTTTCGGTTCGATGATGACATTTCCACTAAGTAGGTCGCAGTGTGCGAAGACAAGCTGTTCGAAAATCTCATAGTTAGTGCCCGAGCATATAAGGTCAAACTATGGCATAAATCCTTCATTTTGCTATGCTGTCTCACGTTTCCTAGTTTCATGATTATGGGGCAACAACTTACGCCATTCTTTCCTAGCCCAGGGCGCTGGCTCAGCTCCTCTACTAGCCACAGCAGCTCCTCCTGGAGTTCGGACTGCCTTGCGCGCTGCGCACCCGTCTCGGTGGGCAATGCCTTGATCCACTTTTGCATAACGGTCCATGTATTTGGTGCGGGCTTGCCTGGCGCAATGTGCGCAAGAGAAGAGACGTAAGAGCCATTAGTAGCGGTATTAAGCCCGTTTTGCGGTGGCTCGGTTTCTTGTATGCATGGCATGGTGGCATGCCATTGGGCTATGCGCCGTGCTACGGCGAGGTAGATGGATGGCTCGCGTAGGTCGGCTGGTTGGGACGCTTTGCCCTGGATAAAACGGTACATCATGCCATTGTCGAACCGGGCCAGCAAGGCCGGGGCAAGGCCGTGATTCATAAGTAGTTCATGGTTCTGGGTTTCGCGTTGACGGTCTATGAGGACGTCGGTACCGTGACCATAGGCCCGCAGCAAGATAGCTTCGTTGTCGATCTGCTCTTTGGAAAGCCCTTCTTTACGATTGACAGCCTTGAGAAGTGTGTTTGTGATGCCGTCAGTAAAGCGCACAAACTCAATTTTAGAGTCTGGCCTGGACCATTCGGGTCGTAGAGCGAGGATGAGCTGTCGAGCAGAGCTCTCGTCATTGGAAGGATCGTACGACAAGGGGATGTAGGGGATCTGGCCTACGGAGACGCCATTGGGGGCCCCGTTTAGTTTGTGAGAGGGCATGGTTTGGACTGTCGATTTCTATTTCGTCGTCGTGCTTGGTAAGGGAGATGGACAAGAGAAACGAAACCGCTAGCAGCAAAGCTACCCGGTTTGTTATTATTATATTTCAGGGTGTCAGAACAATCTGACCCTAACGGTTCTTGCTATTGCTCCCCTGATGCCAAGACTGTGGGTATTGTGAAATTGCAGATGCGGCCACGGGCAGAGAAAGAGTCGTGACGGTAAGTACCGAAGTGGATTAATGTTGGTCGGCCGGGCTGATTGGTTTATTGTCGGGACTCGCGGAATGCTATATAATTTACGTAGTAGTTGGGAAAGAGTAAGGGGTAGAGGGCAAGTTGCTGGCAGTGGTAGTCGTTAGATAAGAAAATAATCTGTCCCGAGCCTGTGGGTAACTGTCGACGTTGTCCACTTCTGCTTAATCCAAAACTAACGTCATAAGGCGGTTTCTCTGCAAGAGGAATTGCTGTGGGCAACAATTATTCGGCTGCCAGCGGCAAATGGGAATCTACCTAGGTAAGCACAGCATACAGCATATACCTTGGGTGCAGAACCGAGCAAACGAGATGGAAGTTGGCCTGCCCTATAGGTCGTCGGGAGAGGCCTTGAAGGCTGTCCAGGGGTAGCTGCAGAAATGAATCACAAGCTGTGGCGTCGATTATACCTGCTCGCTTAGTACCCCCTACATCTCTTCCTCGCCGGATTTGGGTGTTATCCAAGCCCCTGTCCAGCGCGGACCCGTGTCGCTGGTAACCCTCCTTGGCCTCACATGACAGTAGCAGATCACCTAAATCACGGCAGATCCTGTCGACTGCTTTGCGTGAAAAGGACTTGTACCCAAGCCCATCAAGATGTAGTATCTTCTTAACATCAAAGGTCGTAGCTACACAACTGTCATGACACTTGGAGGGGTTACTAGTAGTAGGTCCCGTTCAGTTAGAATTTAGGGCCGTACATTAAGGGGAGAGCTAGTAAATAGCGAGGTACCTACCCCCTACAATATTGTCTCTCTCCCACCCTCTCCCTCTGTTCCACTTCCCCCTCCCAACACTTTTTTATGTTCCATGCTACCTAGACACTTCACACACCGGAAGGTCGCACGACCACTTACCTGATTTGGATCTCATTGCAGCTCCTTTCCCACCTCCTTACAAAGTGTTTGTTTCTCTGATCATCTGATGTTATTATCCGAAGTCAAACAATCTCATGGAGATTTACAGGCAAGCATCCCGCGTCGAATATTTAATCACAACACGTCTTTGTCGACAGTTCCCTATCGAATATACCGTACCTAAAACATAATAATATTGGGTAACCAGTAGCTAATCCAGATAGCTAAGATTTTCTAGGCATAGCATGATTACAGATGTACTGCTTATTACATTAGCTTGAAAAATACATCCACTGTTATATGCAGTATGTATGTAAATCAACCCCTCATGTTGCTTGCATGTGAAAGAGACAGGGAACCCCGCCAAACTGTATACTCAGACCAAGCAACATCTGTATCAGAGCAAGGTAAGTCAGCTCCTAAGAATGGGACTATAATTTCTACAAGTATTAGTTTAGGCTGTTGTCAAAATAGTTAGAAAGTTGTAACTAGTAGTCCTTAATTCGAGACGGCGTTATGTTTCCCCCCTTTCCCCCTTGTATACATATATGCTTTTATATGTTTAATAGCTTTCTATCTAAGGTGCGACGGATTCCAGCCACGTGCTTCCAGCGGGAGTCTACCTCTGAGTTTACCGCTATCAACCATATAGAAACACGACGCCTGTGACCAAATTGGCGCGTCCTTCATTATTTTCGCTTTACTGGTAATTTACACACGTACAACATACCCCGCTTGCTATATCCGACGAAGAAAATGGCTTGTCCTCGTGACATCGTGCCAAACATTGAGTAGCACTTGAATCGTACCACCCCAGCTCACAGAGTCGGGCTCAGTCTTCTTCTTCCGGGATATTAAGCCCTATACGCCGGCCGAGCTTGCGGAACCACCCGGTTACCCGGAGCGCCCAGTCGTCTAGTGTGTCGCTGGCGAACATGAGCAGCCTGCTGAAGAAGAACAGACTAACAAACGACAGGCTGGCTATAACTGCGAACGAGTACCAGTAGTCCGTGCCCTTAAAATGTGAGTACAGGTCCTGGACCTGGATGGAGAAATAGCTTGTCAAGAAGGAGATGGGGAGGAAGAAGACGCTGAGTTTAGCCAGGAGTGTCGCACTTCTAGTGAGCCTAGCCGTTGCTGACGAGTCTCTCTGCTGCGTTAAGTTGAAGTGCTGTGCCAATTTTGTCAGTTCACTCGCCTAATAGGTTGAGACGAGATCCTTTTTCAGGAAGTAAAGTAAAGGGATGAAATATAATAACAACAGAAATCGGGATACTATAACTTACGGTAGTTGAGAGGGCGCTTATCTCCATCAGATATCCATCGATAGAGTTAAGCATCAGATACTGTAACCGATCGCCCAACCTCTCGAACCGACTTAGTGCAGAATCCGTCAGCATGACTCTGCGTATATCGTCGGACCCATTAAGTGACTGCCCATCCGTCTTTCCGGGCGCAGAAATCTTCCTAATCAAGTTCTGGTAGTTCTCGAACAGGTGCTTCAGCTCGCGCAGGTCTTTGCTCAGATAGTGTAGCGTGGGTATGACGTCTGTGGTCCTGGTGCTGATTGTCGGGCGCTGCATCATAATCAGTATTAGTTCTGTCGACGCCGGCAGGCTAAAGGAGAGGACTTACTGCGCTGTCAAGAACTTTATGAGTCTTCCCTGTTGTCAGCTAGTCGCGTTCGTGTTGTGTGCCATAGACGAGCGCTTACCATCTGCTCTAGTTTGCTCTCGGCAGTCTTCAAGGGACCGGCGGCCACGTAGTCTTCGAACAGATAATAGAAGAGATTGCTGGTGCCTTCGTCTGCTAGGCTGGCAGGCCTGCCTCCGCTGCCAGGAAAAGACAAGCCCGTCTCGTGACGGCTGATACCCGGCTTCTCGCGGTTGTTGTCGCGGGCGTGCCATTTACTCAGCGGCCGCCGGACGGAGTTGAGCGAAAGCGGCTTCCTCTTGTACAGGTCAAAACCTTGCTTCGAGAGTTGTAGGAGGACGTCAAGGGTGTTAGCCCTGATGTTTCTTAACTCCTCGGCTCTCCACTTCGCCGGGTCCTCCCTGTCAGGCACTGCCTCGAACGTGGGGCATTGGTGTATTGACAGCACGGTATCTAAAAGGGATGGAAGTCAGTATCATGCCGAACACGCTCCTTGTATGACTGCCACCTACGGTCGTTGCACAGAGTTAGCCACTGCCAATGTTTCGGCGGCATCATGCTTTTACTCTGGTATTCTTGGCTTCCCTTTGGTCGCTTGTGCAGCCAATGGGCACCAATACACAGGGCTGGTCGTTTGCGTTAGCATCTCTGAGATGTACCCTGCACATATTCTAGTGTCTATGATGGGATGGCGAACCTTTTTGCGTCTGATCAGTCGAAAAGTAATTTACGGTATTTTGGACCTGTAGGAACAGCTCCATATTGTCGTCGTCCATATCCATAAGCTCATCGCCAACCTTGTTAAGATCTGTGCTTGAACGCGACTCTAAGGGGTGTTGACCATTCGCAGCGTGGCCCTCACCCCCGGCCTCTACGTCCAAGGGGCGACGCCGATGCCATCTCTCCTTCGCACGCCGGGGAGCATCGCGTTGACGCTTTTGATCAGACATGTAAATGAGGCGGACCAGCCTTTCGGAGAATTCATACTGATTGCCGATAGCTGCCACGGCCGTCCGCTGGGCACTGGGGTTCCAGATGTTGCTTGAGGAATATACCAATCAGCGTACGTGCACCACAACGTCAGTCTTGGGGGTTCATAGCCAATAGCGTACATCCATCTGATCGGGTAATCTTTCGAGTCTCTTGCACTTCCAAGAAGGCTCTCAAAGTCATCGGAATCAAGGTCAAAGGCAATGCGAGCGCGCTCCGGCCCGAATTCCACCACAAAGTTCTGACTGTTCAAATTTGTTGCGTGAGGCGTGGCCTTTTTAAAGACCTCCTTAAGGTCGAAGTCTTCAAACTTGGCGCTCGGATACTTGTCCGGGGCCGCTACCGGGACCGGGGTAGCCATCTCAGAAGAGCTTACTTATCACACGATGGTATTGAAAATGCGAATATTAATTAGCGTGCTCGTCTGCTTTTGCTCTGGGCCAGGGAGTTGAGTGGAATGAGATATCCAAATTAACAAAATCGCCTTTTGGGCAAGATTTGGGCTGGGTAAATAAATCAGACGATCGAATCAGACGAAGGCGAGGCTCTCGCTGCACAGCGGTACCAATCTGTTTAGATCCTCAGCCACCAGCTAACAATAACGACACCTGATGAAGCAAAGTCCACGTGCAGGGGTAGTTGCAGGGTCGCGCGCGGCTACAGCAGTACAGCACACTTATTATAGACCAACATTACACATAGTCAATCTTTCTGCAGCAACTACTGTAGCCACCCAAATAAAACACTAATAATAGGGCGAGGCTGCGAGCTTGAATAGTATTTTTCTTTTGATGCTGTAATAACCTCCTTCATCTGTATATGCATCTTCAAGGCACCAAGGTCCGATATAATGATATATGAAGTGGTTGCCGGAGACGATGAGTCGCAGGTGACTCGACGGCTTCTTGGCCCCGTGACTCACTAACCAGACCAAGACCCTAGAGTCAAAGAACAGAGCCTATAAAAGATGCAAAGGCCCATGTTATAATCAGGATATGTGATGTAGTTGAAAATCACGCTATTGGCATAATGCGATCGAATAGTTCTTAAATCAGACGTCAGAAGCGCAACGTGTGACTAGTAGAAAGATACGCCTTTTATTCCAGCTGCCTAGTAGGCACGGAGGGCGCACAGAAAATACCTGGTAAAACAAGATGACGGCGGACGCGACTGATACGTCCAAGTTTAAAATCGCCATTGTGCCCTCCGATGAGGACGGTTGCCAATTCTATCTCGAGCGGTACAAGCCATTTAGGCTGACGTCGCTACAAGTGGACGCCGAGGGTATGTTTGTGCCACTGCCACTAGCGCAAAAATCACCTACTTTTCGTTTCATTTGATAACACGAGAAATGTGCTTCTGTAACGGATATATATACATGTCACATTTGATTATATAACCAACTGACATTTTGTGCGTCAACTTGTGACCGCGTAGCATTTGGATCGACGTACGCGCGAGAGATCAATTTTAGCGACGAGCAATGGCTTGCCCGCATCAGGAACCCATCGGCGGTGACCTTTGTCGCCGTGCGCTCGTCTGACGATCGCGTGGTCGCCTCTACGTCATTAATCGGACCCTTGCCGAATGGTAGCCCAGTGAGCAATCCTTCCCAGGCGATCTCCACGATACCGCACACACACGAGCATGGGCATGGCCAAGGCTCTGATTCAACTACTACTGCTACTGCTACTGCTACTACCGCCGCTAATAAGGAGCCCAATGATCATCATGATGATAATAACAATAATAACCGCAATAAAATTTCTGGCGGTGAAGACGAACCGCTATGCTTCCAGATGGCCGCGGTGTACACAAGCCCCGAAGCACGCGGTCGTGGACTTGCCAAGTCACTCATCAAGGCAGCGACAGAAGAAGCTCGCAGAAAAGCAATGGAGAAAGGGAGGCCGCTCGCACTCAGCGTGGTTGTGTACGCTACGAACGACGCCGCGATATCCGTCTACGAGCGCTGTGGGTTCGTAAAGAGTGCAGATGAGCCGAAGCTCCAATATAACGCTCTTAAGAACTCATCGGCGAGCGAGCTGGGGATGCATTTTGTAGACGCATCTTGAAGACTTATACAGTAGTTATGGTGAAAGGGAAGAAGAAAAACTGAGGGACAACAAAGAATACAATACCTGAATAGACATGCACGAACAATCGCAGGTGTCCGGTGCATGCACCCTGCGTATATCTTGTACCTTCTTTATTTGTTACGCAAATTCTGAAAGTTTGAAGCAGAAGCCGGATTCCGAGTACCTATCGTGAGTCGAAATGAGGATGGACCGCAATTTCTGTGCTAACAGACCCTCTCCCCGTCGTTGTTGACGGTGATTTGCCTAATCACCCTTAAATCAACGAGGAAGAAAAGGGGGGACGCGTGCAAGATGTCCCAATAGCGGAACAGAAAGCGGAATCCGCCAAGAGTGAACTAACACTGCACGGCGGGCGCAATCAAACACTCGCAGGGTTCCCTCTCGCAATCTGTCGAAATTTATACCAAAAACGGCAGCTTGTGACGTTAGGTTTGCTAGATCATCGCACAGAGACAGGTCGCCGGCGCAGCAGCTGAAATTGCCCCATCCCTATCATACCCGTTTACTGTTCTGTAGTGCAGTAGATGCAGGCCCTGTACGTAGACTACCCAAGAAACGACCGCCCCAAGCCTTTCTTGTCCCTATCCACTACGTTTCAGAACCGGAGCCAATTTCTGGGGTTCGATGATGATCCCTGGCAATCCTTTCCGTAGATGCCTCACTAGGACAGCTTGAATCCGCGACTTTAGAGCGAAAAGCCAGTCGGACGTGGTCCCTGAAATCCTTTCCCTCTTATTACATACAACATGTACGCAGGTAAGTACCTACTGTAGAGATGTAGATCCACGTGTAGATGGGGGGATACAATAGCTCAATGAATCCTCTGCCAAACCTTGACTCGAGTTTCTCTCCCGCTTTCCCACCACAGATTTCGCATCTAGGTATACATTCCTTTCACTAAAAACATTATCAACCTGAAGGTGACGGAGAGTTTGCAAGCCGGTCTTCAATTCCGTTCATTATAATACCTACAGAGATATCCATCCAGTATATCGGATCACATTCACTACCTGCCTACCTACCTACCTGGGTACCCGACGCTCATTTTAGAAACGACGAAAGAAAGGGGAAGATTTAATATTATAAGAATAAACACGATCAATAAATCAGACACCGGAAATCAGAAATCAAGAGAAGAAGAAAAGATGCCTTCCTTACAATCAACCGTTCTCTTCACCACCACCCTTTTGGGTTCTCTACTTCAGCACGTCGCCGCGGCCCCGGAGGCCGGTGCTGGTGCTGCTGGCATGGTCAAGATCAACAAGCGTGCCGACTTGCCCCAGTGCATCGCCACGTGCATGCGAAACTCGGGCTGCTTCGACAGCGCGTGCATCTGCAAGAAGGTGGACGACGGGATCTTGTCCGACATCGCCATCTGCATGAACCAGTGGTGTCCCGCCGACGTCACCGTCACAGACCTGATCACCCCCCTGAAGGGCGAGTGTGATCTGCCCAAGTCTGCTGTCCAGGATGCTGAGAAGAAGGGCGGTGTCGCCGATGACGATGGGGATGACACCGGTAATGAGGGCGATGGCAAGGATGGAGACGACAAGGCAACAAGCAAGGCCGGCACGGACGAGGCCACGCAGACATTCGACGTCGGCGCCCCAGTCACCGCCCCTGCTCCGGCCTCCACCACCTTATCTCCCCCGACCTCGGGCACGCTGACGGTCAGCGCCAGCGATGCCGCTACAACCGGTCTGTTGATCGATAGCGGCGAGCCCACCACCTCTCCTACGGCTTCCCCAACTTTTCCCAGCCCTACCAACCCCTCGTCTGCTGCTCAGCCCACTGAGACTGATGACCCCGACAACAACGGTGCCGGTCTTACAGGCCAAGCCTCCATCTTCGGCGTTGTTGCTGCCATGGCTGTTGCACTGGTCATGGGACTGTGAATGAAGCAAGAGTCACTGAACTTGCGGGTTTTCACCGAGTGAAGACCCTGGTTAGCCTAGTAGTGATGTGGGCATCACCATAATGCAACCTCTGTTGTGTATATAGCTACCTAGTCTTCCCTTAGGAAAGACAGTTGACCCTTGAGATCTTTCTATGATATCCCTTTATCTTGAGCAAACCCTTGAAGCTAGAACCTAGCGTTCCAACGGTACTTGATGAGATGATGTGTACATGATCCGTTACATGACGCGGAAGTGAGTGGCCGAATTACAGCAGAGAGAGCTCGATTCTGATACCGTAAGGTGAGACCCAGTCCAATGAATAACACTCAGTTCGATTTTATCTGGTATGAGCTCGAAGCATAACACGAACCTAAGCTATCGGGAGAATATAATAGTTGACGAGCTCGGAATATATTGCTAGCCAGTATAGTCCAGATATTCATGTCTCCCTCTTGTAGACATCTGGTCATCCTGGCCACCTAATATAGTAAGTACGGAGCGTAAAGATCATGCCTCCAGGTGGTATACCTTACTCAGATCAGGCTCGGTGAGAGTATTTTATTGAGTTTGTTTTGGTACCATTTGGCAACCTCCTGCTTCGGAACTGTTAGTAGTGGCTGCGTCAAGTCTTCTTCGAGGAACGCCCGTGCGAATGCCTCAGCTGCCGAAAGTTTCTCGGTCTCTTCCTCGGATAATTTTGAGCATGAGACCTCAAGGTCCTCATGGCGAACCATTTGTAGTATTATCGACTCTGCCCTGTCTATAATGGCTTGGTCCACCCCGTTCATTGCAGCGCAACGACTGCCAAAGCTAGAAATGCTTCTACCCGGTAAAAGCTGGTACAGATAAGTCACTTGATCTTCCATGCTTGACGCGTCCAGATCGATGTGGACGTCCATATGGAAAAATGCCAGCTCTGCGCTTTCCACTAGGAAATCATCTAATAGCTCATGGAAGTGTGTGGCCGCGAGCAACTTGGGTCGCTCGGGGCCAAGGCCGACGAAATGATCGATGGTAGCTTTCATCAGACCTGCGCCGTCGTGACTGTTAGTCCCCTTACCAAATTCGTCAATGATAATTAGGCTTTGCCGCGTTGCAAAGTTCATCGCGAATGCCACTTGGCGGAGGTCAATCGCAAAGGCGCTCTCCGAGCGAGCGACACTTTCACGTGTTGCAATCCGTGTGAGAATACGGTCAGTTATGCCTATTGTGGCATGCTCAGCTGGCACAAAACAGCCGATATGCGCTAGGTAAACGATGATTGCGATCTGTTTGAGATACACACTTTTGCCGGAGTGATTCGGGCCGGTGAGAATGATTGTACTCGGCGATTCAGAAGTATTATCTGCAGCCTCTGGTAGCACATCTTCACCTTTGTGTATGCTGTTCCCATTTCCTGCCGACATGAAACAGTCATTGGCGATGAAAGAGGCTGTGACCAATTCTTGCAGCGGGTGACGGCCCCCCCGAATATGTAGGATGTTCGCACTTGTCATTTCTGGCGCTGTCCATTTGTTCTCGCTGCACACAGCAGCCAGTGCAAACAAGCTATCAAGTTCGCCGAGTGCTTCGGACGCTGCTATAATGGCGGCTTCTCGCTCAAGAATCTTAGCACTTAGCCCGTGGATGATCTCGATTTCCCGATCTGCGTGACATGAGCATCTGGTCCGCCACTGGCTAAAGGATGGTTACCTATGATCATGCAATATGCATCACCAAACTGTTCGTCCATGTCCTTCATCTTTTGGTTCTTGTAATAGGCGCCCTCTTCAGTAACAAACCTGGGTTCCCATGTGTCATTCGACCCCTCTCCGCTATAATCAGCTTTACCAGTATTTGGATCCCTTGACACAACAGTCAGAAATCCAAGTTGAGGAAAGAAGATGCAGTTCTGCACGTATCTCCTGGCCCATTCTGGCAAGCCATTCCGCAGTCTAGTCATCACGCTAGCAAGTAAATGTTCCATCCCATCGTAACTTCTCTTGCGTTCGTCCAACTCAGCATCGACTCCTTGCTTTACGGCCGTTCGTCCCCGTTCCACAGACTGTTCGAAATCAATAGTTTCGGTAATGAGCTCTCCAGCTTGGCGTATCAGACGAACGTCGATAGCCCGGATTACCTAGGATATTTTCCATCAGAATGGTTAGACTTAGCTATAGATGTTATACATAATTACCTTTTGTACTATATCAATCTTTTCTGCATCCTGTAATACCCGGAGCGACTCCCTTAACTGGAGAGTGTAGGCAGCAAATTTCTGGAGTACAGCCCAGACACTGTTTGCTACGGATATCTTTCGTCCAGGATTATCAATACCTTGCCGTAGAAGCAATAAGTAAGATTTCATATCCTTTATCTTCCTGAGACTCTTGCTAAGGGAGCCCAGAGCATCTGCGTTACCGGGCCGGGTGAAAAATGAGATCGTCCGATGTCGTTCCCGGATGAGGCCAATATCGGTGCTCGGCTGCAAAAATATTCGCCGCAATTTTGATTTGCCCTGGGGTGTGACAGCTAGGTGACAGAAAAGACCGTAGACCGAAAGGCTCTCTTTAGCACCCGAAGTAGAAGCTGTCGGACCCCGCTGGTGGCTATTCGGATGGTATTCTGCTTGTAAGACCTGTAAGGAAGCAAGTGTGTCGGCGTTGACAAACATGGAGTTGAACAGAGAAAACATCTTTACCGATTGGACACCAAAGGCGCCGAGGGCGTCGGGATCGTTCGGCAGGTATTGTGTCGTTCTCCTCCGTTGAATGTCGCCCAGGACTGCACCGGCGCAGCCAATCTGGATAATATTAGTTAAAAGCAACGACAAAAGCGCGTCAAACTAGTCTCACAGTATTACGGCTGTCAAAATTGACGATCGCCGCTAACCGCATGTATTGCCCGTGCCTTGAACCCTGGATTTCTAGGTCATCGGCTTCAAGGGATATGTCGTCAACTACAGTAGTATAGAGCATGCTTCGTGGGCCGTCCATGCCTAGATGAAGATCTAGCAACTTATTCTTGCCTGCTTCGTATCGAAAATCTGTCGAATTAAGATTTCTCAGAATATAAGCACCAGGAAAATCACCTGAAATGTAGCCTCAGTATCCAGCGTCTAGGCAAATTCTACGGAATGATCCCACCTTTATTGCCGTTGATGTCTTGTGAACCACGCTCGAGGACTTCGGCTAGGCCGTCTGGCGCCCTTGCCGAGATTAGCACCGTCGTTGGCTGAACATGAAGAAGTAATGTCTCGACAAGTTCGACGCCGGCCATTGTCACATCCTCTAGAAGATATAGCGTTTGTTCTATAGTAACATAATAGGCGCAGCCTAGAGTAGGCCCCTGGCAACCATTATCCCTCATATCGATGGCCATGATTACTTCCTGTATCGTATCTAGGTCTTTCTCCGAGAGGATGCTATCATCTAATTCCATGCGTGGGGCGTCAGAGTTGTAGTCGGCGATTGATGAGCTCCTAGGGGGGAGACGTGATGACAACTGTGGTCTATACGCCCGTGGGAGTAGTAGTGGTGAAGATGCATAGATCTGAGGCGTAGAACGAGGACTGGCCGTCTGCGAACTCCTTGACAAAGTCACAGAAGTTGAGGGCGAATGTCTGAATTGGCTATATTGAGCAGGACGAGATGATACGACCGAAGATCCTTCAGAAAGTGACGCCTGTGCTGGCGTAGTTTCCCTACTGGAGGAACCAGACATGGTAGGAGATGACATATACGGAGTGTACAAGGTTTGCTGGTTGGATGACATTTTTTTGTTGAAATGGACAGTGAACCCAGAATGTGTTTTCAACTTATGGTTACGCGCTCCTTACGAGTGAAATTGCAGGTAGGGAATGAGGAGGAAACAGGAGGAGTGTTCCAACCAAGTAGGCGGACAATGCAGCCTCAGCACGGCGTGTAGAAGATCCAAACGGACGAGAACGTTGGAAAACTCGAGATTCCTGGGAAAATATATATGTAGTAGCACTTAGGTAGAAAAGGACAGGGCTGTGATGCACTGGCATTACGATTGGAATACCGAGGCAGTTGCCCATGAACACTGCCAATGTACTGTGTAGCACCTTCCAGTACTTGGATTGGGCGATATTCAAGGTAAGCGCATCAACGTAGATAAGTATGTACGCAAGTGCCGGTATATCTGCATACTATATACTGAAGGCATAGTAGGCATTGTAAGCGAACGGAAGGAACGTGTAGGTCTCATAGCTACCCCATATTCCCTTTCCGGACTTGTTGGTTTTCATGCTATTAAGAGCACCTGCATTGAAATGACAACGGAATTGCCTGGTATTATCGTTCAGGCTTCCACATGGGTACTAGTAGCAGTATAGAGAGTACCTTTGGGTGTCTTTTTGGAGACTCAAGTCCTATTCATAACCTAGGATATCACAACCTATGATGCCCCGATAGCGTGCTCTTTGGCCCATGCAGCAAACTCGCTCCTCTGTTTCCGAATATCAACAAAGCCTGGCCGACTCTCCAATAGACGGAATGGATTTCCCACGAAATCTTTTTCGACCTCCCCGCTGCTATTTTTGAATCCTGCTTCCCCCTCTCGTTCGATCTTTCCAGCCCAGACTCGCCATTGTATGGGTCGCAGCTGAGATGTTCCTGACACAAGCCCGAGACAAATGATGAAGGTTGCGGCAATGGTCTCGATAGTGATATCAATGGGAAGCGAGGAGGCGGATTCTGATTGGGTAGAGGCTAAAGATGAGAGTGAGGCAGCTCGATGGGACTGGAGTGCCGAGTGTTCGTATGCCGAGTAGCAGCTAGACAGAAAATGATGTTAGCGGACAAGTTTTTCCCATCCGTTACTGAGAACGAGAAAGGGGTTCTAACGCATGGGTTAACAGGATCAGCCCCAAAGCTGTAGTGCTTTTTGATATCCAGGCCATTTCCGCTAAGTCAAGATCGTTCTGCCGTGTGAACTGACGAAGCAAAGGCTTATAGAAGTGAGCCGGATACAGAGCGGATGATCTTGACGCAGGAGCGGCGGTCATAGTTTACGTAAGGTTGCTGAAGGTTCGGTTACTTAATTACGCCTTTGCAATTGATGAGTATAATGGCTTATACAGGTTAGTAAAACAGTATATTGCATAGGATGTAAAGATATCCAGTTATCATGGCTTTAGACCCACATGGGCAATGCTGGGAAGCCGATTGGATAATTTGAGCGGTATTTAAATGAGACTGCCCCACTATCATAATCCACAGGCTCAGCTAGCGCTGCTATCTCTGCTTATTAGGTTGGACAGCGTAAACACGTCACAAAGTGAACCCCCCGCCAAAACCCCCGCAATGTAAGAGCTAGAATACAAAAACTTGAGGAGGGGCACTTGGGCACTCCCAGTACATCTATATCCACCAACATCCACATCTTGAGAACCCAACACCGGCCTTGACTAGCTCATCATCGATCCACCAGTCTAAGACTATCGTCTTCCTCTAAACAATAAACTATCTTTGGCACCGTCACTTTGACCAAGCCGGCACGCCTCCAACTAGATCCAAAGTTTCAGGTTCACATTCTATAGTCTCCATTATGCCTCGTGTAAGTTGCAATCGTCTGGCACTTGCAATCAGTTAGAAATCACTGCCATTCTTACAATTGAGTGTGTATAGGTCAAGTACATCCTGCTCGACTGCGACAACACTCTGTGCTTGTCGGAGCGTCTCGCTTTCGAGGCTTGCACCGACCTGACCAACGAGGTCTTACAGAAATGGGGCAAGTCTGACCGCTACACCGTCGACCAGCTACTCGAGGACTTTGTTGGTCACAACTTCCGTGGCATGCTTGTGGGCCTCCAGAAGAAGCATGGTTTCACTATGACCCCGGAGGAGGTTGATACCTACGTCGACCGTGAGCTCGGTGCCGTCACTGCCAAGCTGAGCGAGAAGTGCCAACCCTGCCCCGGTGTGCCGGAGCAGCTCGAGGAACTCAAGAAGCAAGGTTACCCCATGTCCGTTGTCAGCACTTCGGCCAAGCCCCGTGTTGTTGCCTCTCTGAAGAAGACTGGCCTCGACAAGTACTTTCCAGACGAGCATGTCTACAGTGCTGCTACCAGCTTGAATCCCCCCTCTAGCAAGCCTGACCCCGCCATCTACAACTACGCTTGCCAGCAACTGGGTGTCAAGAACTCTGAGTGTGTCACCGTCGAGGACAGCAAGAGCGGTGCCACAGCCGCCATGCGTGCTGGCATCCCTCTTATTGGCTACGTCGGTGTCTATGGTATCGAGGAAGGCAAGGAGAAGATGGAGCAGATGGCCAAGCTCCTCAAGGAGCAGTGCAACGCCGCTGTCATCATGTATGACTGGAAGGAGTTCCCCGAATGCCTGAAGAAGATCGAGGAGGGCTTGTAAGTTGTTTGTCAACATTGGTGCCTGCACGTGGCCAGCAATTACTGCGATTACCACGAGTATGGCTAAGATAACGAGTGATGACAATCAGGACTTATGATCTTCCCGCATCGGTTAAGCTCTAGCTATTGTGGCATCATCTTGGTGGATATGGAGAGGCTACAGCCTTGACCAGACGATACATGAAGACTGATCGATAGACAATACTTAGACAAAAAGAAAAAAGCAAAGTTGATTCCCCAATACAGCCATAGATTTAGTGATTGGCACTTGAACGAAGCGCACGGGGTACCTACCTACCTTCCTAGACGGCTGAACGTCGACGCTTAGCTAAATCCTGTACACCTACGAAGAGAGTCCGACAGATCTAATGACCTTAGATCTACCTTTAAGTCTGGCCGGCCGTCCCACTAGCAAGCCGGAGGGTGCGATTCATGTTAACTGACATGTTATCATTCGTCTACAGAGGAGGTAGGCATCGTAAGCTAGTTGCGATTGCACGATTGAGATCGTGGCTAAATAAGCACACAATCTTGTGCTTCGCTCCTATGTGTAGATGTGTCCACCAGTAAGACACCGCTAGCTGTTCTAAAATACCTCATGTATGTCGTTACGGTAGCTTAGCAGAGTATCTCCTGATATCGGGCTGACTTCGCTCACCCTGTATCTAGCTCGATGCCCCACTCGAGGTACTTCAACGGCTTGCAGACGACGATCGTCAGCATCTGGGAGGTTTATCGCATAGAGTCGGGGATTATATGGCAATTTGTCTTCGCCATCGAGTCTGGCGTGTCTTGTTATTAGCAGTTACCGTCGCACAGCAGGGTTTATAAAACCGGGAAACCCGATTCCAAGGGACGAGAACTAGAGGTTGTACAGCTTCTCGATGAATTATCTAGGTTAGTGGGTTGGGTAGATTAGGTAAGAGGTGGGGATCTATGTAATTGAATAGAGACAGTAGTGAAAAGGTGAAAGGCCAGTTGTTCGGCTGATGCCTCTCATTCTTGGAGGTATGTCGAACTTTTTTAGGATGGAAGCAAGGTCTCATTATGTATAAATATCATACCTACAGGTATGTAGGTAGGTATACTTACTATCTCTAGCCTTAAATTCAAATATAAATTATGGATCCTGATGTTGTCACAGTCTGCTGGAGAGGTTAGTTATAAGTGGAGTTGGGTTCGATTCTTAACGGCGCTAATGGTTTTCTGCGCTTCGCTTTCATATTTGATATAGCATATACAGGTGGGTTCGGCATACTACTACCCCATTAAATAACCTTAACTTATGTTATGAGATATTAGTCCGTCAGCAGACATCAGTTTCAAACGAGTTAAGAGGCACCAACTTGGTATCCTAGACATGGCTACTTCTGCACTTCTTAGAGACGTCTTCACGCAGAACATTCGCCACGTGAAGGGGATTTCGATTTTGGGTGCTTTCGATCTAGACTTCGTTATTGTATGTATGTACGTGTAGAGTGGAACACATGGAAAAGAAAGGAACCTCCCGATTGGACTCGTTGTGGCTTTGTCGTGGCCAAATCTGTCGATCCCCAACTCGTATTTTCTCTCCACAATGCAACACTCCGCCTTGATTGGAGAAGAAGGACAAGACTCGAGGTTTTCAACACGAGGGTGGCTAACCTCCCTAATAACACTTCGTGCAAAGCGGAGGGTTAGACAGGTTTACTTAAGTATCTGCCTCAGCTTTGTGCGGGCCGGTGGTTTTGCACGAGTGATAACCTGCTACCGAGGCAACAAATGGTGCATTTATACATACCAGATTCTCGATGGGCAAGAAGGAGATTTTTGACCGCATGCTGCAAAGGCGTTTCTATGTAAAGAAGAAGTCGACAGGACATTCAATCTACTGGGGGCATTTTTGACAGTTATTAACGGCGGCGTAAATGTACAGCATGCGTAGCTACCTACCTAACCCAGCTGCAACGGGCGTACAACCTAACGTTTCCTGCCTTTCACTATGTAAGGTAGGTAGGTGAATTACGTGGGCAAATCATGCAGAACTCTGCATGCACGGGTGACCGTACCAACCAAACAATGTCAAGCGTTTGGGACTCTGGAGCATGATGAGTTCGTCGCTTCCGCCAGTTCAATGCCAAGGGTGTTGGAATGGGCGTTTCCTTGCAGAAATGAGAGAAAGAACATCAATACTCGACTTTCCTGCTTGAGTTGTTGTAAACGGATTCCACCGCATGTTAGGTGGGTTTATTCTATGCTATTACATCTGTATACCTATAATCATCAACCCCGATATGATCCATTCTATGTGCACGGGAGGATCTTGAGATGTTAGATAGAGCATGGGATCGAACTAGAGAGTACCTGTCCTGAGTCTTGGGGATTGTCTAAGACACTCACTATAGCAACCATTTAACTCATCTACAAATAATGGCAAGATATTTTCTCTTGCTTTCTTATTTTCTACAGCCTTCCAGGTATGTCTCATTGGCCCCTCCTAGTCTGACTTTAGTGCGGTTACCGGTGTAAAACCATCAGAAGTGCGGCGGCAAAAGGCCTTTATTTATTTAAGTGTACCTTGGTATGCTCTTTAGCCACAAACTTAGGTAAAAACACAATTAGTTGTCTACTGTGTATAATGTCAATAGCTTCAAGTTCTTATTTGATTAGCTGTGCCTTAGTAGTAATAAAGTAATAACTACAAACTTAGATTTAAGCATGTTTTTTTACAACGTGAAGTTGTCATTAAAAATGCGTCTGTCAATTGTCACGGAACGCGGCAGTACATCTGTAGGTAGTAGCTAATACGTAAGTGCACATGCAGCTTATAATCTGCATCGCCTCTCAATCGACCAATGCCCACCTAGGAACGTTAAGCTGCACCAGCGTTCCATCCATTTCATCTGCCAGAATATGTGACCTACTTACAGTACTTACAAAGTACTGTAAGGTATGTGCAACAGCTGAGCCAGCCAGCTAGGACGTGTCTGGTTGGCGCTCGGGGAAGTGGCTTGGAATTAAAATTACCAAAACTTTTGTCGATATGTGCCTGCCAATGTGACTTTGAGCATTGACTGGGTGGAGATTGACACGGTATTTCCTCTCCCAAGCTGATCTCCTCCTGAGTCCTTTCTGCCAATCACAGGTGAAGGACGCGGTCGTATTGGGTAAGTCAGAGACACGAATCGAGATGGGCAGAGCGCCCATACCCCTGACGCCGGCCAGCTACCCTGTCTAGCGCGCAGTCTAATAAAATCGCGTCCACGGAAATTCTGGTGACGATCGCTTTGTTTTCTCTCTTTTTCTCTCCCTGGACAGCGCACATCCCGTTGGATCGAAAGGTCCACTACCTACTGCAGCTGGTCTTCCCCGGACGGAATAATGGAGATAGTCTGGGATGTGCTACATAGACTGATTTTTATGATACGATGTTTGGCTACCTTTGTACTCGGTCACTGCGATCAACGATGAGATAGAAACAAATGTAGAGAGGTCACCATCTGGGTGATGGACTATGGAACGTCCTGGATTTTATACTATTAGGTACTACCAGAAACTCATGGGTCGCGGAGCGTTTGTAGGCCACGGCATGTAGCATGCATGTACATATACGCCAACGTAAAATAGGCGGCATACCACTTTGCCAACCCGGAGCAGAAGCCGGGAGAGTTACCTACCTACCTACATAGTACCAAGCCCTCATGGGCGGCCAGACCATGAATTACATTACCTACATGAATACCACAGTATAATTTCTTATTATAAAACTTATCCATCTCTGACCCGTGGTTCTTCCTGTTTCTTCCAGCTCCGACCTTCGTTCCCCCTTGTCGTCCCCCCGGTTGTTTTATAAAAAGGAAACCCACCGACTTTCGCTCCTCGAAGTTTGATACCTACTCCCCCTTTCTCCTCAAACAAAGTTCTCTACTCTCGTTTATATACAGTAAAACTGTAAAAGAGGAATATCCTCCACCATTCGCTCACTGGGATAACCAACGGAACGAAACTGTTCAATTATAATATATTATATCAAATCTAATACTTTAATTCTACCATCATTCAAGATGCGTTTCACCACATTCATCGTCGCCGGCCTCTTCGCCGTTGCCGCGAACGCCGCTTCCTCTACCAGCGCCCCCTCTGCTACCGCCGCCAGTGTCGATCCCGCCCAGTCCTCCGCCGCCTCCGCGATCGAGGCGTGCCTTAAGGCCTGTACGTACTATACATTTCTATCATTTCCCCACTTCATCGAAAGTAAAAGCAGAGCTTGTTTTTGCACATGAAAAGTTGGAAAGGGGAGGCATAGGAAGCCAAAGGCTCTTGCAACGATGATCCACAGAATAATAGAGAAGCGCGAGCATTATCGAAGGGAAACGTAACTAATAAATTTGTTTATAAACAGGCGACCCGAGCGACACCAACTGCCGCGCCCACTGCATCGCTGTGCCCAGCCCTGACAACCAGAACGTGAACCAGACCACTAGCTGCGTGGCCGCGTGCCCGCAGGGCAAAGGCACGGCCGCCGACAACAAGGCCTACGCTGACTGTGTCGAGGGCTGCATTGGACAGTACTACTTCACCAACACGGGCACTCCCGACCTGGCCACTTCTAGCCAGGCCGGTGGAAATGGCGGCGATAGCAGCGTCACCCAGGTCCCCACCACCATCACCTCGGGCGGCTCTACTATCACCACCGTGGTCCCTACCACCACCGGCGGTAGTGGCAGCGGAAACGGCAACGGCAACGGTAACGGCGAGTCTTCTGGCCCCTCGAGCACCTCGTCGTCTTCCGCTGGCGCCGCTGCCATTACTGCCTTCCCCCATGTCGGCACTGTTGGTACCGGTCTCGGCTTAGTCGGTCTGCTTGCCGGTGTCCTTGCTCTGTAAATCAACCAGCCAAGAAGAAGAAACATAGTAGTTACGAATTGCGTTTTGCACATATACCACTTCATTTTGGTGCAAATATGATCTGCATTGCGAGCCAGGGGTTGTTGGGGATGAGCATTTGGACCAATTTAATCTGACATCGAGAGCAATGCATGTTTATTGATAGATGCTTTCTATCATGGTTGAAGATGAAAAGAGAACTTAAGAGCGACGATGATTTCAACGACGTGTAAGACTTGCGCTTTGTATTTGGGTGATTCCAGGGAGGGAGTCGGTATGAAGGCATGTCTAGTGGAAGAAATAGCAGAAACTTGGGCGCCTGCCAAAGGTCTGATTATGCCAATATAATATCATTCACGTCGTTAATCGTCTACCAACTTTTACGGTCTGACCTTCTCGTTTACCTCGTTTGTCTTATGATATCTCTTTTTGTGGTTCACTTGCCACGCGGCCGGGTTTCTTCGATATTGCTAAGCCAGGGAATACCGAGCTGCCTCATCTGTATCGCCAACTGGAATAGGTAATCAAGGCTGTTGATATGAGAAACTAGCGTTAGATGACTCACTTGGTAGCAAATACAGAAATTTTTTCCTCGCTCACCTCTCGCACATGGTCTTTGCCTTGTGCACATTCTCGCCCCAGACGTAGACGCCGTGTCTGCGAACGAGGACGGCGTACGTGTCGGGGTATCGGTCCATGGCCTCCTCGAGGAACTCAGTGAGGTCCTCCTCATGGGCCGTGTTCTCGATGACGGGGATGCGCAGGGTGTCGTGGTAGCCGAGGTTCCCGGACTTCTGAAACCCGCAGCCGAAGCCCTTGATCTGCTCAATGTTATTGATCTCAAACAAGCGATTCCGGCCCACGGGCTCCCGCTCCAGTAGCAGCGTCACGAGCACCGCCCACTGCGAGTGCGTGTGGATGCAGCATCCTGCTAGGCGCTTGGTGAAGGCCGCCAGGAAGAGCGGCGTGCACTGCGACGGCTTGCCCTTCGGAGGCGAGCGTATGTATGTCCGGTTCTTGAGGTCCGGCTGTTGCCGCTGCAGGGATAGGACGTAGAGGTCCTCTGCTTTCATCAACTCCTTTTGCACGCCTGATGGCGCAACGTACACCAGATCCCTAAGAGTCCCATGTTTGAGATGAGTAGGGAGTTATTTTCTTAATCTTCAACAAGGGAATTGGGTAACATATGACGTCAGATGAGATGAGGGGCCTCTTTGCTTGGGAATGGTATAAATGTGTGTACATATATATATGATACATGTATGGAGTTGTATATGCGTTAAGTGAAAGCTAATACAAAAAGACTACAAGGTGAAGAAAAGGAGGGGCAAAAGGAAGGCCTCACCCATCTCGAATCGAGCATCCACCTCCCGTTCCTGTAACCCAGCCTAGAGTCCAGAACTTAGCACATAATGAAGGGATTAGGTTTGCTGGATGTTCGGGGTCGGTCGAGGTAATAAGATGGTCGTTGTTCTCTTTCTCGGTGTTCTGGGTGTTCTGGGTGTTCTGTTGGTCACTCATGGCTGCTTGGCGCCCAAAGGCTGATAATGATCTAACTACACTGATAGTTGGATAGGTAGTTTAACAGGTGTCTTTTCAGCGTTTTAAGATGCCGGTGATATAGAAACACTCATTTAGGAAAGAGGTTAATATCGGCGGAGCTTCATGCAGCTGCGGAGATGGTTAGTAAGGGAGGAGGAAGAGCGGTACTTCCTCTCTGTAGGCTCTGAGCAAAACTCGGAGTGGTGTATAATATTTTTAATAATAAGAGACAGCGGCTTTTTTGGCGGTTTTAAAATCTGATAAGGCTAAAGTCGAGAGTAGCCGGCACTGGCTCTGATTGATCAGTTATTGCTATTCTTCCACCTCGATTCCCCACATGCCCGAGGTAACGTTCGATTTCTCCAAATGGCATCACTAAAAGACTATCACACTTTCTTTAGACAGACTGAATCTCCTACAGAGTGAAGAGATGAAGAGGAAAATATTAGTATGAATCGGATGAGGAAAGTAGCCGCAGGTACCAATTCATAGGTTCGGCCTTAAGATTGTGCAGACAGCCTCAGGCACGCTGAGAAAGTAAAATCGTCGAACGTGTTTGGATGGATGTCTGTATACTGCCTAGTGGCAAGAACGCATAAATGGTAGTAACCTATAGTCACTCGTGATTAAGCGTTGTGCTACTATGTAAGAAGCCTACGTAAACCTGTGTGATTAGTATTAGTGCATGATCTATAACTTGTTTCTCTTTCACTGCTTCACTTTAGAAGCTTGACAACTGTTTCATATGCGTATCTCAAGTGTGAGCTACAGGACATCTACACAAACAACAAGTTGCAACCTGTGATGTTAGTCTAGACCTTAAATAGCTAGATTTCAAGTTGACTGTGCTACCAAGCTGAATTATGGCCTTATTTTAACAAAGTCCAAAATATACAGTTGAATCAAAAGACGTATGTAATATAATGCAAAGTAACTTTAAGTTGAAGATGAGTAACGGCTATTTTAGTAAGCTTACAACCTGTTACACAGTGTTTGTACCATTGAATGCAATGGAAGCCTCCAGATTCATTGAGTTTTATACAGTGTTTACGCACAGTAGGACAATAAACCTGTCACCAAATCCGACTTCTTGCGTGAACCTAACCAATCACGGCTTGCGGGGGAGCTGAAGCTAGGCAGGGCTCTTTACTACCCACAGTGCAACAACGTGTCCTGTTACTAGTACCTATATCGGTTATAGCTTACCTGTATAATTAGTACCTATGCATACCTAGGTACATGCTGCTGTTACTGGGTATCAGCGTTACTAGTTGGTCGGCTTGTCAGCACAAGAGACTCTATTTGCCAATTGGGTCTCCAAAAGAGCTAGGTAGGCCAGAGGCTACCCTAGGTAGGTAGCTTACTGCCGCAACCCGCCCCCATCGTTCCTCCCGCCCAAAGAGGCCACGTTGGTATTCTGTGTACTAGAATGAAAAGGTTCTGGTAACTTCGCAGCTAATAAATTTACATTTACCATCCTCCCTCCATCCATTGTCTCTCTTCCCTTTAGACTCTCGTGGAGAATTGCTTTTTCTTCCTCGTCAGCTCTGGGAGCCATCAAGTATCCTTCCCCATCAACCACACCGTCGTCGTTTGTCCCATTCTAGTGCTCTCGCCGACAGCTCCTCCGCTCTGGTCTTTAGCTTCTTGATACCCCTTCATATACCCACGCAGCAGCCATGCATTTGAACTCTGCTGTCGCTGCTGCCCTTTTGGCCAGCGGCGCCCAGGCCCATGGCTTCCATGGGAATCCTCATGGGTCCTTTGGCCAAGAAAGCGTCGGTGCCGGCTCTTCCAGCACCGCTTCTGTCTCGTACACGGTTCCTGCTGAGCTGCCCACCTTCACTGTAAGTACACATTCCAGCTGTTTCCGAGGCTGTCCCCTTCCCTGCATCCACCATTACACCAATTCTTAGCGCATTGCTGACTCCTCTTCTCCGCACAGCCTACCCCCGTAAAAGCTCCTTTCTTCGAGCAGTTCACCGATGGCTGGAACTCCCGATGGAAGGCCTCACACGCCAAGAAGGATACAAAGGGATCGGAAGAGGAATGGGCCTACGTTGGCGAGTGGGCGGTTGAGGAGCCCTCCGTCTACAGTGGCATCGTTGGTGACAAGAGCCTCGTTGCTAAGAATGCTGCCGCGCATCACGCTATCTCGGCTAAGTTCCCTAAAAAGATTGATCCTAAGGGAAAGACCCTCGTAGTTCAGTACGAGGTCAAGCTACAGAGTACGTTATATTCACATACTACTCGTGTTGTTTACAAGCTAACGCCGGTGTTCAGAGGGACTCGACTGCGGTGGCGCCTATATGAAGTTGCTGCGTGACAACAAGGCTCTCCACCAAGAGGAGTTCAGCAATGCTTCTCCTTATGTCATCATGTTCGGCCCCGACAAGTGCGGCGCCACCAACAAGGTTCACTTCATCTTCAACCACAAGAACCCCAAGACCGGCGAGTACGAGGAGAAGCACCTTGAGGCCGCTCCTCAGGCCACCATCGACAAGCTCTCCCACCTCTACACTCTGATTGTCCAGCCTAACAACACCTTCACCATCCAGAAGGATGGCGAGACTGTTCGTGAGGGCAGCCTTCTTGACCAATTCTCCCCGTCTGTCAACCCCCTGAAGGAGATCGACGACCCCAAGGATACCAAGCCCGAGGACTGGGTTGATGATGCCCGTATCCCCGACCCCGAGGCCAAGAAGCCCGATGATTGGGATGAGGATGCGCCATACGAGACTGTCGATGAGGATGCCACCAAGCCTGAGGATTGGCTTGAGGATGAGCTTCTGATCATTCCTGATCCGGAGGCCCAGAAGCCTGAGGATTGGGATGACGAGGAGGATGGCGACTGGATCGCTCCTACCGTCCCTAACCCCAAGTGCGCTGATGTCTCTGGCTGTGGCCCCTGGTCGAAGCCCATGATCAAGAACCCTGACTACAAGGGCAAGTGGACTGCGCCTTACATTGACAACCCTGCCTTCAAGGGTATGTGGGCTCCTCGCAAGATCCCCAACCCTGATTACTACGAAGATAAGACTCCTGCCAACTTCGAGCCTATTGGCGCTGTAAGTCGATACCTACATATTCCGATCTGACATGGACATAGCTGACTCGTGAATTAGATTGGTTTTGAGCTCTGGACAATGCAGGCTGATGTTTCGTTTGACAACATCTATATCGGCCACTCTGTTGACGATGCGAAGAAGATCGCTGATGCGACTTTCTTCGTCAAGTTCCCTGTTGAGAAGGCTCTGGAACAGGCCGAGCAGCCCAAGGAGGAAGCCAAGCCCAAGTCTCCTTCTGACCTCAAGTTCTTGGATGACCCCGTGACCTACATTAAGGAGAAGCTTGACCTTTTCTTGACCATTGCTGCCAAGAACCCTGTCGAGGCTATCAAGTTCGTGCCTGAGGTTCCCACTGCCATTGGTGGTCTCCTCGTTACCGTCATTGCCCTCGTTGGCATCTTCACTTCCGGAGGCAGCGTCCCCGCGCCTGTCAAGAAGGTTGCTGCTGATGTCAAGGAGAAGGCTAAGGACGCTAAGGACAAGGCTGCTGAGGCAGTTGCCACAGGGGCGGAGAACGTCAAGGCCGAGGCCAGTAAGCGAAACACTCGAAGCTCGTCGTAAAGAACTGGTTGATGAAGGGATCTACGAGAATTCAAGGCGTAAAAAAGTGCACCTTTTCGTGGTTAAGGCTTGGCGGAATGGACCAGAGCCTGTAATACTATGAATACCTTAGTATAAGGTCTCGTTCTAGTTTTCTATCAGTTACTTTGCATGGCGTAGGTGTATTTTAGTCAATACCAATAAATTGAACAAGCTAATGAGGACCAACTTGTATTTTCAGGCGAGGGAGACAGTTCGGTGTCCATAAAATATGCACCATTAACATCTGTCGACTACTCGTCGGTGTAAATACGCACATTTGGTATTTTACCGATAATGGGCTTGGTCTGATGCGTATGTAAATATAGGTATTGGGGTATGACCAAGGTCTAAAAAAGGAAGACAAAGTGGATGTAGCAAAAGACGAAGGGGCGAAACAGACTCCCTTGCGTAGGTACGTAGATAATCAAGGTATATCCCCCTTCACATAAAAAATTCTGTGGCAGGTAACTCACGATGGGGCTTTCTTTCTCTTAAGGGAGACGCAGAGGAGGGACAAATCTTTTCTCAACTATTTTATCTAAATTTTTTTCTCATCCTTTTCACTGCTTCGAACACCGGGTATCATCAACTACCTATCTACCTACTCCTACTGCGGCACCATCATTAGCTGCACGACTCAACGGACTACCTCCAAGGCGCGGCCGCCTCTCATGGACCCCTCACCTCACCAAGCAAGCGACCTCATTATCCATACATACATACAAAAGGTAACTATAATATAGTAGACATAAGAGAGGGAGTGCGAGAGAGGACAGATGGTAAGTCAAGTTTAAAGTCTTGGTTTCTCTCTCGTACTTGATTGGGGGGGGAGGGGAGGGGGTATTCTTTCATCATGCTTCATGCTCATGCTTTATGCTCCACATTCATTCGTCACCAAACTCCTAACCAACCTAGTAAAGCACACACACTCACACAAACATACATCCTCATTAACAACAACAACAACGACAACAACAACGACAACTAACAACAACTAACAACGAACAGAAAGGGACAGAGGCAAATACCTCGTCGACTCCGAATCTAGTTCGCCGGCTTCCTCGCGAAGCCGTTCAACATCCTATAGCCGGCGCCGCAGGAGCGGCCCTCCTCGATGACGTCGTGGACGCCCTCGAGGCACTTGCCCGCCTCGCGGACCTCGGCAGCGTCGAGCCACAACAGGCGGCCCTCGCCGGCAACTTTCTCCATTTCAGCGCGGAGGAGCCAGCGCTCCCAGGCCCATCCGCCGGCGAGTCCCGCGACGCTAGCTGCGGCCTCGGTGGATCCCTGGACGAAGGCCTCGAGCTCGAGACACCTCTCAACGCCGTTGCTGTCCCGGAGGACTGGCAAGGGCTTCTCGCCGGCGGGGCGCTTGGCGTGACCCATGGGAAGGCAGAGCCAACCGCGGCGGACCTCGGTGAAGCCCGCGCGGGCCAGGCGGCCGAGGAACAAGCGCGTGGGGTTTGGGTCGTAGCCCAGGGTCTTGAGGGAGAAGCCGAACTCGACGGACTTGGCCAGGCCCAGCGGACCTGCGTTCATGATGTCCGAGTCGATGACGGAGAAGTCGAAGTAGCCGCCGGGCTTTAGCACGCGCATCACCTCGCTCATGCACGTCTCCCACTCGTCCTCGCCGTTCTCTCCGATGAACTTGAGGATCGATTGGAGCTCGCGCGCCGATACGAGGTCGAAGTGCGCGTCGGGGAAGGGCAAGCGCGTCAGACGCTCGACTGCGACTTGGCGGTGGTTGGGCGGGCCGCGCATGTTGCAGTTGGACAGCTGGCGCACCGCCTTGGTGGTCACCGTGTAGACCTTGGTGCTGGGGTAGGCGATGGCGCAGTGCCAAGCCCAGTCGCACGTCGCCTGGCCGCCCAGGTCGAGAATGCGCACACGGCTGTGGGCGCCGCCGATACGAGAGAGCCTCGCCAGGCGCTTGGCGATAGGGGCGGAGAAGAGACGTCCACCGTTGAGTGCCTTGGTCGCACTTACGTGCCAGTTAGCCGTTGCCATCTGCTTGAGGGCCTCGTCCTCCCTTTCGCGCTTCAGCCTCTCGGGGTCGTCGACAATGACGTCGTCACCACGGACGACATTAGCGCTCATGCGCTTCTTCGCGGACTGGGGTACGACGGACAACTGATATTTACCGAGCAGCTGGTTGCGATGGGCCTCGCGCAGAGAAGTGCGTTGCGCCTGGATGGCTTCAAAGCGGGGCAGGCGATGAACGAAGGTGTCCTGTTGGCGTGACCGGACGGCGTAGTCCTGAAAGGCCCGGTAGTACGTCGACTCCTTACGCGAGAACTTAGGCGGCAAGGAGCGTGGGATATTGGTTTGCACGACGACTTCCGAGAATCGAACAGCCTTCTTCTTCTGTGTAACTGGAGAGTCCTCCTCAGATTCAACCTCCTCCTTTGGTTCCTGCTTCATGTGGATCTCGATCGTCTCCTGCTCGGATTCAGAGTCCAGCTTGACATCTTCGACTTGGATGCCCTGGAGATAGGCCTTCTGAGCCATAAGCCACAGTTCTGTGCGATCCAAGTTGGAAAGGGCTTCTTCTTGTTGCTTTCTGGCATACTCTGGGTCGTACACGGTGACGATCTCTGTGGCCACCAAGCCCTCGCTAGGGGACAGAGGCTCAGCTCCAGAAACAGGTGAGGTCGGGGGGCTCCTTCGCTCGATGCGCCGCGCCGTCACCGGGTCCTCGGGGGGAGTATTCCTTGCTTCTACGATCTGCTCTACAATAATCGGTCTCGCAGTAGGCATCCCGTCAGACATAGTACCCCTGACCTCGAGGATGTGCTCCACTGGTGCTGAGGGGCTCGCCGCATGAGCATGATACTCCTGTCGACGAGGCAGCGGGGGCGGGCCCGGTAGTGTTGGAACCGAGGGAGCAACTTCTTGCCATGGGCAGCGGTAGAACTGTTCAGCAGTAGTTGATGTGGGTGGAGCAACGTCATCGGGAGTCATGGTTGGCAGGTGCCAAGTGTGTCTCGTACGTGGTGAAAGCCCGGAGAAGAAGCCGCCTGGAGATGGGATATCCAGCCTGGTCAAGCCACTGACTGGCTGTTGTCGTTGGCTGGCGAGTCTCAGGGATGGGCGAGACATGGGTGTGAATAGTCGGCGTGTATGCTGGGTCATTTCGGGTACTCTGTCCTCCGGAACCTCGATCACCTGTTCAGGTTGGTATTCCTCGTCCGTGTCCTCTCCACCGGACAACGCCTGCAAAGTTGCGAAAGCCGCTGGCTGTAGTTGGACACCAGACCAGTCTGCCGTGGAAACCTCGTCTGCCCCCATGATCGGCGTTGCTGGCGCGGAGAGGGCGGCCATCTGATCGGAAGTTAAGCTCCCATCCAAAGAGGGCGGGGCCGAGATTGTGGGTACTTCCAAAGCTTGCTGCGACTGGAGATAAGACATGACGGCTGGAGACATCTCAACCTTTGCGGGCGGTGTCGGAGGCACTGGCGACGCCAGCTTCCTCAAGTCGGGTCTTCCGGACCAGCTTTCCATATTGGTCTCTCGGAGAGCCGGGATGGCCAACCGTGGTAGTGACCGATGAGATGATGAGGAGTCAGTGCTTGGGTGCTTCCGATGAGTAGCGCGTGAGCTATCCTGGCGCGTTTGTGAAGGAGTTGTCGACTTCTTTCGGGAGTTCTCGTCATCAGATACATCGTATATGTCGTCAAACTCTGTCACATCAGTACTGACACTAGCACGATTCCAGGGGTTTGACGAGTTTGATGGCGAGTTAGTCTCGTCGAATGATGCTGTCGAAGGAGAATCTGGTAGTATAGGTGCTGCCATGAAGTGAAAGCCACGTGGTGTCGGGAAGTGGTCACTACGCGGTGACAGCCACTGTACTATTTTCCCGTTTGACGGGCGAGCCTGAATCCTCCTCTGGAGCTTTGCAGTCCGTCTTCGCTGCGACTCTTCAGGCTCTTCTTCCATTATCGTATTAAGCGACCTCCCGGGCCTTCGAGCCAGCGAAGGCGACGGGGGTTCGTAGGTATTCGACGGCAAGAATGTTAATTCAGACATTTTTTGCGGTCCTCTTTCAAAATGCCACCAGATAGCAATGTTGATATCACGAATACGAAGAATCAAAAAGAAGAAGAAAAAAGAATCAATAATATCATAGGAGACGTCCAGCGTCGTGGAAATTAAGGAACATGGAAGAGAAAGTCCCTAACGACTGGAATGCCTCGATCAACGAAGCAACGTAAAAGAAAAATTGAGGCAACCGTGAGGAAGCTTGAAGAGAGAAAAGAATAAGAGGGAAATAGACCTTCCCGGGCGCTTGGGTATCAAGTAGTTTTATTATTCCTTGTCACTTGGACCAAGTTCTGGGTCTCGGGCCTGCAAAGGTCAAGCGGCTAAGGCACTGGGGAATATTCGATGGTCGGTTCGGATTCCTCAGCGGAAACCCAAGTTCTTACCCAACGAGAAGACGACCAGGCGCTTGGAGTCTTGGACTAAGCAGAGATAGGCGGAGTCGCACACAGGCACGCACAACTAACCTTGCAGTAAGACTGCATATTTGCCCAAAATGCACACCTACACAAGCCCTTTCAGGCATGAGGGCGTGAAAGCGCCCGCGGAAAGACTACTCAATATGTCGCCAGCGGTCAAATAGTCAGCAACGGGATCGGGGCACCGTACCGAGAGCATGAGGAGAATAGCCCAATCAAGCGTCGGTCTGGAGAAGATGGAGGGTTAATTTTAGAAACCTAGCCCAGTACGACCAATAGGTAGGCCTGGACGTGGTGGTGAACGGGAGGTGGGGAAACATGTTTAGTGGGTGATTCGACAGTGATGTGCATAACAGCATAGCCAATGAGAAGAGGCTGCGCTGTACTGGGCGCTTAGTAGCCCATCGTCGCTCCGTGACAGTAGATGATTGGATATACGACACTCACGACAAGAGGAGGCAGGTCAGAAAGCAGGTTAGACTCGAAAGAAAGGGTTGGAATATAGTCCTCGATGGGGAAAATGTCATCTGTAATAGGACCCTCTATTTCGTGAAAGCTTTGGGAGAGTGTGACTTGAACAACGTCATTAAGCCCCTCGGGTTTCCACATCCGGCCTGGGTTTGGGCACACAATTTAATAGTTAGAGGCGATCTGGAAAAGACAGCACCATACTCGCGACGCGTGCGTTACAACACGTGAGTTGATAAAATGTTTTGTGTGTTTAGAGATACGTTAGCCTGGTTATTCTCTAAGTTCATCGGTGTGAGAGACCTGTGGCGCCGAAGCACATACTATGAGTAGACACCACGTGGAATGTGTGTTAGCTATTAGGAGGAATGAAGCGCGTGAAACGTCATTCTGATTAGCTGAGTACCTACCTAGCTAGACTTCGCTTAGAGAGCTACTACACTAGGTAGGCATATAATGAGGAAGTTGTAACCGAGGAGGTAAGATAATAATCAACCAAAATATTCGATCGAGCTTCTAGACCAAGATATAGCTCAGGGCATAATACATTATAGTAGTAAGGTCAGTAGGTTGGGTTGCATTGGGACGGTAGTAGCAGTAAGATGAGCTGCATTTTTTGATAGCAACTCTGCAAGTCAACGCTGCCTGCTATACCGTGGGAATTTGGAGCGACTTAAGAATGAAGCCAATTAGTCCTCGTACTACTGCTGTAGCGTTAGTAATATGTACAGACAAATATATGTCCCTAGCTTAGTAGCTAGTTGTACCACCACCTTATCTATAGTAAATCGATGCAATGGGAGTTGTCATCTGCCATTTGTTAACAAGAGGAATTGACAGACGTTAAGCAAACCAGATTTTAAGTTCGAAATACCCTAGTTTTGGGCTTATTCGGACTCCCCACATTGGCTCCCATAGCCAAAACCTGATGCAATTCTTGATAGAGACAGATAAAGCTCTGTATTGCTTTTTATAGTATAATAAATATACCTATGTAAAGAGCAGTGTATGCTGTCAATATGGAATAGAGTTATGGAGAAGTGGATCTGTATTTACCTTGCTTTGAATCTTGGGATTCGTTGCAAAACGCGGCTCCTCAAACGCACCTAATCTACCCCACCATCATCAGTGACCCCGCCATCCATTCATTCTTGTTCCTATACAGCTACCACCTTCAGACAACATACAGTTCTAACAACCAAAAAAAAGCCACCCACCCCGTCTGAAAAAAGCATCATTATCTATACGCAGACGCGAACGCGACTGAAACGGACATAGTTTCTTCCAATTGCCTCATTTCCATCGCGCAATTAATTGACCCAAACAAGAAAGACTATGGCGGATACAGAGCAACCAGAAATCGTAAGCGAGCCCCAGAGCCGCCATGTCGTCTATTGCGGCGGTAAGTCAAACAGTCGTGCATCATAGATTGATATGCAAGGATACTTGAGAACCATTTGCCTATTTGCCCGTTTACCCACTTACCTCCTACCCGATCTGATGTTAAACAAAGTACTGACGAAAGAATCTCGGAGCAGTGTGCACGTTACCCCCAGAGGTATGATGAATTCCCGAGAGTAGCAACTTGACCCTCTATACAGCTCGATCATCGGCATCCCAGTCGTCCAGAAACTCAGCACGACAGATACTAAACTTACATGCTCTAATAACAGTATTGCGAATATGGCGGCACGGTCAAGAAATGCCAGGAATGGCTGCAGAAAGCACATCCCACAATGTATGACACGATATGGTCGCCAGGTACGTAGTGGTGCCTCCTCAACTCACTTAACTCTTATTACCAACGTTGGGCTATGAGATGATGAAATTGCCACTGACTAAAACACGCCTCTGTTATCTACAGAAGCACTAGAAGCTGCTACAGCGTCCCTGTCCCTTGAAGCCCAGAAGCGTGCCGCCAAGGACGCACAAAAGAAAGCCGCCCAGGCAGAGAAAGCCGAGCAGAAACAAGCCGACAAGATGGCCAACAGTGTCATCACGATAAAGCGCGTCGAGCGAAATAAGAGGAAGTTTGTCACAGCTGTATCGGGCTTGGAAGCCTTTGGTCTCGACCTGAAGAAGGTTGCTAAGGAGTTCGGCAAGAAGTTTGCTACGGGGTCTTCCGTAACCAAGGTACCCAGTGGCGGCGAAGAGATTGTCGTTCAGGGAGACGTGAGTGATGAGATCGAGGAGTTCCTGCTTGAAAAGTATAAGGAGATACCAGAGGACAATATCGAGCTAGTAGACGACAAGAAGAAGAAATCATCGTCGTGATTGCGTCTTAAACCAGGCACGGTCACGCTGGGAACATCGAGATACTTGAGCACTGCAAAAACCATGATTCTTGATCCTAAGCCATTATCATGCCAAACAGCCAACCTTAGGGCCTTGTGACCATGTCCGAACGCCATGCTCCCAGTCCGAGCCTAACCCATTAAACCCATATGCGTAACAACCCATCATTTACATTTTAACCTCGCTTTCTTAGCGTCCTCCCTGTTGTCGGCGCTGCTGGGGCCGCTTTTGTCGCTGGGGCCTTCTTAGTTGCAGCTGATTTGATGGTGCTCATCACTGTTCTCTTGGCCGCAGGAGCCGTCCTTGTCGCTCTGGACGCGGTTGTTGTCTTCTTGACAACGGTTGCCGTGCTGCCCTCACTTGATTCGCTGGTCATACTAATCTTCCGTCTACCGCGAGTGGCAGCAGTAGAGGGTGGTGGCGCTGCCGCTTTGCGCGTTCGACCAACCGCTGTCGTTGCAGTGGTTCCAGCACTGGAGCTTGCTGTTGACGACGCGGTCGCTTTTCTTGTAGGCGCTGCTGGCCGCGTTCCCTTGGCTCTCTCTACTATGCTTGAAAGGATGTTGGAAGGAGCCTTGTTTGCCACGCCCTTGACGGGTGAGACAGGCCGGCTGATCATGGATTTGGTAGGTGAAGCTGGACGATCCCGAGGTAAGACGCGTGTATTGGATGATGTGGGGGATAGCACCTGTGATGGCGCGACTGGCGGTTTTGCGTGGGTAGGCGCGCCTCGTAGTCTCTTCTTAGGATTCTCTATAGCTTCGCTTTGGTTCTCCTTATCGGCACCCGAGATTTCGTTACTAGAGTCTGTTAGCTGACACAGGCAGAGATAATTTGGAAAGCCGCACCTCAACCGCTTATGCCCACTAGTCGAGCTGGCCGTGGGTACTGGCTTCCGGGGAATGATAGGCTTGGGCGATGTGCCGTCCTTGGCCGGGACCGGTGGAGGCTTGGGAACATACTGAGACCTAGGTGGCGCGCGAGGCTGTCGTGACTGAAGGGGTTTTACAGGGAGTTCGCTCATCTTGAGCTTTCGCATTGATACGGGGATACGATTGACGCGCATTTCAACGCGTGATCGCAGTTGCTGTGCTTGTATATTGTATTGAGCTCTTAATCGCCGAGCGCGTTCGGTGACTACCACTATCGTTAGTCAAGCTTCGCCGCGAATATGTGCCTTTGATTGACGCGTACTCTCTAACTGGAGGTTGTCAATCAGGGCTTGCTTCTGAGCAAGCGTGATTCCCAATTTGCGCCTCTTGATGGGGCTCCTCTGGGGAGAAGTCCCCGGTGAGTATTCGGACTTGCGTTTTCGAGGTCGTACGGGAGCCATGATGGACAGCTTTTCTTAAGTCTGTTTTGTTTACACCTGTGTTGGTTGATTGAATGTTCTGTACTGGGCGTGGATTGATGCGAGTGTTTTCCTGAGAATCGGTAGCGTCGAGTGATGTACAGGGTTAAGAGGTGTGGATTAGATGTGGTCGTGTACCTGGACGAGGTCTTGTTTACTTTCAAAAGCTACCCCAGTTTCTTCTTGTCCAACCAGACGTCGCTGCCATAACTTAGCTTCTTCTGGCCTGAGCTCTGTGCCCTACCTCCCCTAAGTGTGCCTATGGTAAAGAGCCCCCGTTACCTCTAGTGCGGTTAGATGTACCTTGCAGAAGTAGGTAGGTACCTGGTACTGCACTAAGCTAGGTAGTGAGGTAGGTGTGTAGGTATATGTAGGTGCTGTATTACGTGGACTGGGTAGGTATCTCTTATGCTCTAGGTACCTTATGCTATCATTACTACTAGCTCAAGGCTGCATCGACCTGACGTCTGCAAGGTTCCAGATCATCAGCACCACCCAATTCCAACAGAGTATTCCTCACGCAACCAACCATACTGATAACCGTAACAATCTTAATCTACTACGATCAGCCGGAGCAACCCATTGCACGACTAAAGTGTACCGCGTCCTTTAACCGAAAAACCCCTGGCTCTCACGAGAATACCGCCCTTAAACAGTTCATCGTTTCCATACTAGGATATCTCGATAGACTCGCCCTGGTCAAGATGCCGCTCCAGGCTGTTATGGTAGTGGTCGACAACTCCGAGAGTAGTCGGAATGGAGACTACGCACCATCCCGCTTTGATGCTCAAGTTGATGCGATAAATATCCTGTTCGATAGTGTCACACAGGGAAATCCGGAGTCGTCTGTTGGCTTGATGAGTATGGGTGGCAAGGGACCTGAAGTCCTCTCAACGTTGACGACGGAGCGAGGCAAGCTGCTGGAAGGGCTACACCGGACTAAAAAGAAGATATCCGGATCCTCACATCTTGCCACCGGTATTCAGATTGCTAGTGTATGCCTGTCCTCTAGTAATTTATGACAAGAAAATGTAGCTGACGTACCTATTCTCACTGTAGCTCGCCCTGAAGCACCGACAGAACAAGTCGCAACGTCAACGTATCATCGTATTTGTCTGTTCACCAGTTTCCGATGAAGAAAAGAGCCTTGTTTCTCTGGCGAAGAAGATGAAAAAGGGTAATATCGATATTGACTTTATCCTATTCGGAGATCGGGACGATGACGAGAACCAGAAGAAACTCCAGGCGTTCCACAATGTTGTGAAGGGTAACGATGAACCGCTCGTCGTCATTCCCCCCAGTGGCAAGCTCCTCAGTGACCAACTTCTTTCTACATCGATCATGCTTGGAGAGGGAGCAGCAAGCGGCGCTGGTGCCGCTGGTGCCGCAGAAGGTGGAGATTTTGGTGGCTTCGACTTCGACCCAAGTGCTGATCCGGAATTGGCACTGGCCTTGCGTATGAGTATGGAAGAGGAGAATGCTCGTCAGGCCAAGGCTGCTAAGGAGGAAGAGGCTGCAAAAAACAAGTCAAATCTAGAAGATATCAAAGAAGAGGGCGAGAACCAACCATTGCTAAGTGAGCAAGGCGAAGCTAGTGGTAGCGGTTCTACTGGGGATAAGAAAGCTAAAGATGGCGACAAAATGGATGAATCATGATTAACTTGCTTCCTTGCCGGCTGCTTCGTAAAAGGCATCATCTCGGCGTCAGGACTGTACACCACACTAGATAGGGAATATCAACTGCGAGGCTAGAACTGCGAGGCTAGAACTACGAGGCTACAATAAACCCGTGGGTTAACATGGAGGCGACACACCCTTTGCCTTCATTCATTATTAAAACAAGTTGTTTAACTGTCTATATGCCCACAACCCAGCTAAACTCCAAACGCCATGCAATGAACTTTGTCCCACTGAACAGACACGGTGCACTTCCCAGTGCTAGAAAGTAAACTTCGCTGGAAGACATACTACCGAGCATTGTTGATCTCTCTAATGTATGAGTTCAACTTCCGGTCGAATGCTTCGCAACGTATGGGCATCTCCAGTTGGTAAAAGGGGTTCTTGGTGACGTAGTCTGCATACAAGTCGTAGACTTTGCGCATAGCAACATCTACGTTCGCCTGCAGCGTGTCGGTGAAGAGGAGAAACTTGGTGCCTGTCATAGTGTTGAAGCATTGCAGACGGAAATTCTCGGACTCAAGCACCTCGAGACCGGCAGGCGGATCAGGACGACTCGGTATACCTCCTGTTGTATTTGATTGCTGCTGTTGGGATCCTTGAAGCGGGTTCAACCGAGTGGTGATAGCATGGACTCTAAAAGTGAGATGAGTGACTCGTCATTAGACGTTGATACCACGCTCGATGAGGTCCTTTGAGAGCCAACATAAGGGACTGGGACTGCAGCACTTACCCGTGGAACGTGCCAGCGAGGACAAGGTAGTCGTTTGTATTCAGTTGATTTAAGCTATCTCCAAACGTGCGGTTGTAAATGAGACCGCCGGCCTTATTAATGACTATCAATCCTAAGATGGCCCTAAAACAAAATGTTAGCTTACAGTAAGAGAAAGTTTAAGTGAGTAGGACATACATCATGAATGAAAAAAATCCTAGCGGTCTTCTATCTGAATGGTAAAACTTGTCTTGCCTGCTTTCACCGCTCTTTACTTTGTCATGTCGATTTAACCAGCTTCAGTTGCATGTATGAGGTAGGATATAGTTCATACTTCACGTATAAACTTGGAGATTGGTAGTGAGGCTCAAGGGGTATTGAAGCTGGATAGAGAGCACCCGAAGTTTCCCCACTGTCCATGGGAATGTAGCGATCTGTACTACAATGGATGGAAGGCCTACCATTGCTGTTCTGCTTGCGGTGCTTTGCAGGGGACCAGCCCACTACGACCACGCTAACCCGTAAACGTAATAGCGTTCGACTTGATTTTGAAGGTTTCCCAGTGCATAGAATGAATGGCGTGGCTTGCTATGGGCATTTGGGTTGTGTCTTCGAACTCTGGATCTGCCATAACCTTCCATAAGAACATTCACCTCATCTTCTGGTCATAACAAGCAACGAACAAGCGAAGATTGCGCTAGCCACGCGGAAACAACTTCAACAACGAGCAATTCAGAAATAGCATAGCCTTCTGGCCTTTCTAAAGGGGTTCGAACGTTGGCCCAACGACTGCCTGGCGCATAGCTTGTTTCCTGATCCATACGCTTCGGTTGCCGGTTTCGCTCGTTTCCCGACATCGCAAGCTCTTACGCGCCCTCACGCGACCGAACAGGCTCCCCAGAATCTGAGGACAGGATCGCTATCATGTCGCGCCCCGAACCCGAGCAGTTCCATCAGACATCGCGCGCCAAAGCCGCCGCGGCAGGCAACGAAGAGGCATCTTCGGTTCTCAACCTGGGCGAGTTCCAAGACGTCGACACCTTGACATTGTCTGAGGCAGCGCTAGTCATCAACGCGCTGGTAACAAAACGACGTAACGACCGGAAAAACGTCAACGAGACCGAGTACGCACACAACTGTTCCTTCCTGTACATGAGTTGATACATCGTTGGAGGGCCTTGATCTGCTTGCTTATAGATGTCATTGGGGGGGTCGCGTCGCGTGTTCGTTGCTGCCTTGTTGCGGTTTACTAGCTGACATTGCCTGTGAAAAAGGATGTTAACCAAGACGGTCGATTACCTTGACGCCTTCTCTCGTTTCAAGAAGAAGGAGAACGTTGAAGCGGTCGAGCGACTTCTAAGCGCTCATAAAGAGTTTCACAAGTTCGAACGTGCACAGCTTGGTCCGTCTCTCCCCCCTTCTGCGCCAATCCAAAGCCGTGGACTTGACTTACACCAGTGTAAACAGGCTCATTGTGTTGCGAGAATGCTGAGGAGGCCAAGACGTTAATCCCCTCGCTCACTGACAAGATTAGCGACGATGATCTACAAGATCTGCTTGATGAGATGGGCAAGCTTCAGTCCAACTGAGTGGGATTTCGTATCATTGCACAGCTATTTATATTCGCCTCCTCTAGGATCGGCCGCGACCATTAATCGGTGTGACTCGCGTCAGAGAAGACCTAGCAGGATTTCTACCTTTCTGTGCTGCGTACACGCGAGCTGTTGCTCACTCAGAGCAACAAAAGCATCCGTTAATTTTCAACTTGCCAAAACCTATGGCATGTCCCAAACCGATAGACTAATGGCCGGGGTTTCTTTAAAAGGCGGCGTTTGCATTCACAGACTACACACCACTTTGTTTGTGTAAAGACTACTATAAGGAAAGAAGCGGACTTGGGTTTCCTTTCAGACTGGTTGACGATTTGCATGAATGGCGTTTGGTAGTTTGCCCGAGGCTAATAGGGATAGAAAAAGGCGATGGAGGGAAGACGGGAGACCCAGTCCTCCCTCCTAGGTACCCTGCTCTGCCCCATCTGGTTCTTGATGGTTTTGACGTTATTTGTATACCCCCCGATAAAAGACAGGAAAATAGGTTGACCCTAAAGGAAAGTAGACGTGTGATTCTTTGATACTCGGTTTTATAAGCCCAGGGACTCTGAAAAGGAAGACTAAAGGAAAGAATGTACAAATTGCAGAAGTTGAGTCACACAGAAACTACCTGCCTAGGCTTGTGAAAAATGCATTGCAAAGATCGTCCATGCCCCTCTCAATTCATCTGCATACGTCAAACATATCGTCCAAATAACAAAACCGGTAAATCGGTATAAACCCTCATCACTAGTACTTCAGAGTGAAGTAATTTTGATTGTATTCATTTATTCATGGAGTAATGGTCAAACGTAGTAGACTGTCCCATGTGAGAACACGGCCAAAACCGGACCATCCATTGGCCAGTTATCGTTGGTAACCGTCAAGTCTTTCCTATACAATAATCGAGAGTGATGTACGAGATCTATAACTCAAGTTCTAGCTGCCGAATATACTATTTAAGCAATCCAAGACAAACGCTGACTGCGCAGAATTTCAAAAGAAGCTCGGATAATATCTCATTGCTTCAACTGAAGCTTAGCGTTCCAACCCACGATGCACCGGATGAGGTCCCAGTCCCCATGCAAACCAACCCAGTCTGTAACAACGATACCCGTAGTGGCATCCCCGACCTTGAGACCAGCCGGCCCTTTGCTGTCTCGGCCGTGACGTATGCAGAGATACTCGATGATGGCGGGGTTGACCTTGGCAGCGATCTTCTCGGGCCAACAGTTGGCATTGAAGAAGTTGCTCGCGCTCAAGAAATTGATGAAGAAGGGCGTCAGGGGAGCATCCTTGCGGTAACCCTTTTGGCCGGGTAGATGGCAGATGCCCTCGGCGGCGCGCTCGAGGTGCTTGCGCGCTAGCTCGATCTTCTTCTGGATGTTGGTGCTCTGGTCGATCTCGTAGAAGTCCTGGACCCGCGCGATGCCGCTCCCCACGCGCCCGTCCTCGCAGTTGTCCGGCCACACGCTGGCGTCGAGGCCCCAGCCGCGCCCGCCCCACTCGCGGTTCAGACTCTCGTCGTTGACGTGGCGCCGCAGGAGGATGACCTTGCCCCGGACCTCGCCAAGCTTGGGAATCCGCGGCTCCGTGTACCACCGCTTCCCGTCGCCGTAGAACTTCGCCTTGAGCACCTTGGACAGCTTCTGATCCGTGCCGCGGCCCGTGCCCTCACGCTTGACGCTCATGATAATCGTCTCTGAGGGGTTAGCGTCTAGGAAGGCGTAGATGGTGTTGACGAGCTCTTTGAAGTACTTGTTGCCCGTCAGCGAGATGGGGAAGGCGCTGTGCACGAGAATCAGGTCGTCGTTGTCCTGGCTGACGTTCACCCGGATGTCGAGGAATCGGACGCCGTTGTCCAGCTGCTCGCGAATGCCGACGGCCTGGCATCGCACCGACGGCAACGCGACATGGCACGTCGGGCTGTTGTGCGTGCCGGGGATAGACAGCGCGGTGAGCGGATATTCGTCGCGGATCTCCCGCATCCAGCGCGAGAGGTTGGCAGAGCTGAATATCGAAAGGCCGCCCCCGGACTGCACGTAGACGGCGGTGTACTCGTTGGACCCGCCATCTAGCTTCTTCATTACTATGCTCCGGTTCGAGGGACTGGGCACATCGGCCTGGTACCGATGGCCCTGAGACTCAAAGGTCAGGCGCAGAACTTCGCGCCCGGGATCCGCAGCACGCACATCGGTGACCTGAGTCTGAAAGGGCTTAAGCGGGACGGAAACATCCTTGCGTTCTCTAGGCTGCTGGCCCTGAATCCGAACTTTCGGGGCGACGGCCTCCGAAGATGAGTTGTTGAAAATGTCAGTGATCTTGCTCGTTAAGTTAGTGGCAAGCTTCTTAAAATCGTCCTGTACATCCGAAGTGGGCTGACCCTCAAAGCGCTCGACGACCTTCAGCTCCAGTGGAGTCGCGGTGAGGTTGCGGATCGTTAGGTCGGCCATGGCGGGATGAGGGGAGCAGAGCGTCTCGGTATCAGAGTCGTCGACGAGAAAACAACGACAACAACGCCATTTAGACATGATGCCTGACTATTATTATACATAGCCTACATAGTCCCATCTCTCTACTTACTTAGGGTAATGCCAGTTGAACTATTTATGGATTGATGTCCAATGATCAACGACCATCGAGCCAAGACTGTTGACGGAGGATAGATGGGCAACGCTAATTGCGGCGCCGAGACCCCGGTCGGAAAGCGGGTGCCAGGCCCCAGAGAGACACTGTATATAAATCTCGAGCTTTTATGTCAGCTTTTGGAGGTACCTCTGTATTGCTTTCCTTTAGCACTCTGAACCACCTACGACAAAACCTTACTTCATGAATCTTTTCCTTTTTGTAGTCGCGAATATTTTCACACGTCATATTAATAGCAATGAACGAGCCTCCAACGCCATAGACTACTGTACATCCGTAGATATCCTTTATCCGCAGACATTCAGAGTACCTACCCAGATAGCCTCTTATGCGGCTTGCCGACGTTTCATGTCCCAGGACCAGTGCGATTTGGGATCCTCCGCCAAAACACTCATTGCATTAGCATCTAAGTCACCAGCGCCACTGTCCAGCATTACACCAATCTGAACGGACAGCCGCGCGTATTTCTTAGTCATTTCCGCTTTCCCTAGCATGTTGTAGTTGAGCGCGGCAAGCGCATACGCTCCCGCCATTTTGGAGTCTAGGCGTTCCTCCTTATGTAGAGCGAGGTACTTCTCAATCATCATCGGTGATGATGGACCCTGGCCGCTGAGATCGGACAGCTCGCTTTCCATCCGCGAGATGGCGAGAATTCGAGCGTCAGAGGCATCCGACTCCTCCCTAGACAGGCTGCACTGTGAACAGCCGCAGAGGAAACCTAACGAGTTGTGCGTTCGTTCTTGTCGAAGTAATCGGATCTGCAGGATATCTATATAGGAGATTGTGAGTTCTTCCCCTGGCTTTATGTCCCTGACAGCCTGGGTATGGTGGGTTAGGTTCTTGTCGATATAAAACACCAAACTGCTAACCTGTCAGCCGCTGTGAGAGGCTCATATTGAGTTCACATGCCCAGTCAAGCGGCTAGTAGGTGGCGATCTTACTTTGGTCTGCAATCATGATTTAGGAGCGATATCTCGGGGAAGTTCCCATAGTGAAAGCCATCATCGTGGTCGCCAATGGATAACTGGAAAGAGTTTGTGAATAGAATATCCGTGTTCTTGTGCCCACCCATCGTACCAGCCTGGGCCACGTAGCTTGCTCTCCTCGACGGCTCCAAGCTATCCACGGCAACGTCTATCAAGTTGTAAACATCTTCAGGTTCAAGTTCCATGAAAGCGTTCCGATGTACTAGAAGAGCTGGCTTTGCCGCCGTGAGCCGTTCACCCCTGTGAATCATTTTGGTAGTGACGAGCCCCTTTCCTTTTCCCGGGATGCTTTCCACCCGTATCTTCTCGTAACTGGGCCTAGAGGCAGGTTCCGATGCTTGAAACTCTCTCACACGATGATAACTAAGTTCCGTGGTGATGAGTGATATTCCTTGCCCCCCAAACCCCTCGTTCGTATAAACGCAGTATTCGTCCCGGCAATGAGATATGTCCCAGACACTGCTCGTCGAACTGCTGGTATGTTTCGTTCGATCTGATGTGGCGTGTTCTTCTCTAGAAGCTGGTACTTCAGGTGATAAACATATATGTTGCTCGGACATAGTAGAGAACCCGTTCCATAAACAAACATCTAAGCCCATGGACCATTGTAGCGCATGGACCGCCGGTATGGAACTGGCAAGGAACGAGCGATGGTGCATTCTGGTCAAAGTGCCTGTGAAACAGAGGATAAAGTTTTAAGAGAGTATGGAGCTTGAGATGATCACGATTTCTGTAAGAGCTTTACAGTTGAAGTAATAGTAAGTATGCCAGTTTATATTTCATTCATGGTCTATCTAAAGGACTAGGTACGGTATGTTTCAATCAGGGGCAAACGGGTCAGCTCAGATTTTCGATTTGGTAACATAATGTGTTTCGAGTTGCGTTCCTGAGGACCTAGTTGGCGAGAAACAAATATAAACAGTCGCAGTAAAAGTGTACTACCGTAATTACTAGCATTAGATTAAGCTATTGCGTAAAAATGGAGTGAGTTTCTACAATATTTGACTCTAAACGAAAATATAAACTAGAAATTCGGCGATGAAGCTTCCAACTTCTGTTATTCTAATGTCTACCCAAATGGATGCGGCGAGGCTACAACCGACCGCCACATGTTATTGTGGGGCTTAAACAATACCAGGTAATGACTGGGCGACGTACAGCGTTGCAGCATAAGTACTAACCTTAAACATTCCAGGGGCCCAGTAAGCCTTAAAACCCTTAAAAATACAGTGCAAAGAACGTTCAAAATCTGACGGGATCAAGACCAGAAGGACGACAGAAAGTCCCTCTGGACTTTGTTACGTTCTATCATGAGGGTCCGTATCATAGGTTGGGTGACTCGTGCCAATCACCATGGGTTTTATATGCCGCAGATTCGATCACAGTCTACTCTCTCGCAACGACTGAGCATAACAGCCTCTCCTAAAGCATCAAAAGTGAGCATACATATCCCGTCGTAGAGTAGAGCCAGACTAACACGAGATAGAGTCAAGTTCTTGAAGAACTCAGTAAACATGCTTCTAAAGTGACAAGTCAATCCCTCCATGGGACGCAAGAGACCGATGGCCTTGCCGTCCTAGTATCTAAAGAGTTCACCGGATGGCTAGACGACAAGAATTTTATATCTACGTTTCTTGAAACTCTACTGAAGCCGGCGAGAACCACCCGAAGGGGTAGTTCAAGCCTACATGTTCTCTCTGGAGTAACGGATGGCATAAGTTCAAGCAATCTTCTGAGCGAGCCGCGCCCGGGGTTTTCGGTGCTGTATGGTTCTACAGATACCATTCTCCCCGGGCTTTGGGTGCAGGAAGACTTTAGGAACGTGACTCAAGACAGCGTCTCCTCCGTCTCTTTTGTGACGAACCCTCTCACCAGAAACACAGGTGCCCTGAAGGTCACCTTACCACTGGCCAATACTGTTTTTGAAAATGGAAAGCGCTCGACTCTTTATGCAAGCGAATGGGACGTTAGCAACGAGGGCTCGGTGAATCTGCGCACTAGAGACGCCAAGATAACGCAAGAGATTACATCAATAGGGAACCCAGTAAATCATATGTCATCTACGATCCCTCTTTTACCTCTGACACCACCCAGAAAGATAATGGCCAGCTTGGGTAACATCATCCGTCAAGTGGAAGTTGACGGCTCTGTCACGCCGGCATCGAAGGAGCTTGAAGCCATCATACCTAGAATATTCGAAGAAAGGGCCCGGCATAACCCTACCTCTATACCGAGACCGATTGGGGTGTGGTGCTGGGTCATTCCGCCTCGTGTTGTCGAGTCCACGAACTTTGAAAAATTGAAACTCTTCCAGGCAGGCTCATCCGAAACGGAGGGAGATACAGTTGCTAGTTCAACAGAGATATTTTCCCAGCTCCTATCATCTGGGTGCCGCCTGCACAAGATTCGTAAGAACAACCCAGCTTGCCCTGCCTCTGTTCACTTAAGAAATAAAGCTAATTATATTCAGTCAGCGGAGGTGGCGGCTGGGGACTTAAGCAGGGACTATTGTCCCTAGATCCAGAGACGACTTTCTCGTTACCAGGCCAAGATGATGATATTGAGATGTTTATCAGGTCGTTTGAAGAGCGAAACAATACTGAACAGACTGGTGGGCTTGCAACGCAAGGATCGTATCTCCTTTTCTGCGTCGAGCCGCAAATGCCGCACTTTGAAGCAGCATCGAGTCAATCGCTTAACCTGAAACCATCGTTTACCCTCGGGGTCGCGCCCAACACCGACCAATCGCCAAGTTATACCCCGTACTTGGGACCTGTTGAGATCATCGACGGCCACTTCGGTGCAAGTTCCGCGGCAGGGCTCTACTTGGGGGCTGCTCAGCAGTTGCATGGAGTGGGTGGCACAGCTCAGGGCACTTTTAATACCAAGATCGACGTTCCAGGAGCCTACTTTTACATCTGATATCTTTGGGACGGCTTGTATTTTTATGAAGAAGGATAGCAGCAGGTCAACACTGGATTTTTAGGCCAGCTGAAAATAATTGTATAGTACATTGTTGTGTAAACGCACGTCATTCCGCCCAAGTGACTTGGATATGTACTGAACTCTATTGTATTAATACAATGCAAGCCTGACTTGCGGCTGCAGAGTGAGGAACGATAAACATTATCCGTAGGCTGTAGGTACCTACTTACACAGATTCTTAACATATACTAAGGTAACTACCTAGCTAATATTTGTGTTTTTAGATACCTAGTAATATAACGTTGATGATTCCATGCTTGTTGCCTTATTCTTGTTAATGGTCAAATTGTTAATAGTAGGTTTAAAGGGCACAGCAGATCCCCAGCCTTACATACTAGGTTAGGGTGAGACGTACAGTGCTAACACAGTGTTTATAACCACAAGCTTCTATTTAAAGGTTATTGGTACCTGCAAACCGCAACGCCTGCAAACTGGACCAAAAATCAACTGCACCTATTTAGATACAAGGCTGTACCTCATCACCCTCGCTCTCAGCACAGTTGACCCTATTGTATTCTCGTACGAATTGCTAAAGATGGACCGAAGTCTAGATGAAATCGTCGCTGAATCTCGAGTATGAACTAGTCCACCCAAATATTTATGTACTCCTCAGTTAACCTATTGTTGTGTAATAGTTGACCAAGCGCGGCGGCAATCGAAATCGGCGTGGTGGCGGCGGCAACCGACAGCCTCGTGATCGAGAACGTGATTACTATCCTCGCGATGGCGTAAGAAAGGTCTGTCTGCATACCTATTCATTGCATCTCTACTGGGCAACCTCTTGCTAATCTGTTGATTTTGGTTGTGCAGGTGGATTTCTCCTTTCCCTCATAAATCGATTTTGCCTACCATACCTATTTATATGCCTACCTACTACCTACCTATCCTCGGACGCTCGCGTCGAAGCCACCAACCTGCGGCTCGGTGCCTCGAACTACGGCCGGTGGTGGTATAAACTGTAACATCAGCTAACCAGCGTTCTCGTCCTGCGAGACAGTCAACCAGAGATGATAGAAGAGGTCTAGATTCGTATGTCTCTCTCCCGAGCACAGCGGTAGACGACAGCATAAAACTAACGTTATACAGCGATTGGGTCCACGATAAGTTTGAGGACTTCCATTGTAAGCTCTACAATGGCTTGTTGAGTGCCGAAAGTGCCCCACGTCGTGGTAGCTAACTCATAAGCAGTCCGAGACCGCACACGCCATTCCCGTCGAAGACATTCCCCAGAAGCAGCGCAGTAAGTGCATATTGAGTGCCACTATTTCGTTGTGCTCCTTGAACCTTGCCAAGCTGACAACCAATAAGCAGCGAACGCGGTACAAAGATCAGAATCGAGAACTTGCATTACGATCTGTCAGAAACTGATCTTGAGGTATGGCGAACTGGCCCACGAACGCACGAAGTGCATATATACTTATTGATTACTAGGGTCTTTTCAGCAAGATTGGCCCTATTGTAAGGCTCGAACTCACATACGATAGAGCTGGTCGTTCAGAGGGTGTCGCCTATGTAACGTATGAGAGCCACGATAATGCGGTGGATGCGATTCGCGAATTCAATGGTGCCAATGCGAAAGGTAAGGGAGCTAGGCCGTTTATTTCTACCTTCCAAATGCTAATGGGAAAATCTGGCACAGGCCAACCTATTCATATGACGATAGTGTCGTCGGCTCCGAAACGCAATCCCTTTGATACGGCACAGATGCCAGGCAGACCACTGGCCGAACGTATCACGCGACCACGATCGCTGTCGCCCAATAACCGAGGGGTCGACCGCTATGTCCCCAACAGCAGTAGACGGTCTCACAGCCCTCGGCCCCGGCGTCGTGGTGGCCGGCGAACCGGCGCTCGAAGGGAGAATAATGGTGGGGGTGACGCTGGTGGACGAGAAAATGGCGGACGTAATGTAGGACGTGATGGTCGGCCGAAGAAGACCCAGGAGGAACTCGATGCCGAAATGGAGGACTATTTCGAGAAAAGTGGCGGAAATGCTGCTACTGACGCTGCCGCAGCAGCCCGCACGAATGCTGCGAATGAAGCTCAGACAGGAGCTCCGGCTCCGGCTGTGGATGACGTTGACATGATTGAGTAAAAATATCAACCGGATCTTTTATGGTTTCATAGCTTTTCGATGTACTTATAGATGGACAGCGTGGCCAAGCGCTCTTGACTGGTAAATCTCCGAACTAGGCAGAAAAATAGCTAGGGTTTCGATTGCCGCCCCAATGATACTGGTATTGTTAAATCCAATAACGAGTCTCCCAGCTCCAGATGTCTCGATGGTTTCCTCATAGTGGGCCCTATATGAGAATTTGTGAATAGTCATGGGTGGGATGTTAATATCAAGATTAACGACATGTTCCCTGCCGAGTGGCCCCCCCCCTTTCCCCCTTGGTTGCGTATGGTTGTGCGGTTAACCAATAGAGTGCTACGGCATCTACCTCTACTCTCCCAGCACATATATTTGGACCACAGGGCATACCCCTTCCTTCCTTCCTTCCATTCCCTCTTGCGCCATGGATTCTGTCTGTCTCTGCCGGCTCCGTGGGTGATGGCGTAGGGTTCCGGGTTCTGGAGCATCGATCTATGAACTAGTGCCAACCCCTTGTGTTGAGCCCGGAGCTGAGTGAAGAGCCAGTGATGATGGGAAGTAAATGCAAGGTCTTGCGCGGAATCAGAACAGGTAAAAGGAGTGAATGTCGAGTGAATGATTACGCTCTTGTAGAGCGTCGTTTTAGAGACTGATATACCACTTAAGGAAAGGCTCCATGACTCACCTTACTTCACAGTCCGCTCGAGATCTAGGTTAGATGACACCGCGGTATTGTATATACGTAGTATATAATTTCCTTTCTTCTCCTAGAATATAGTGCTATCATGGACGGCTCTGACATGAACATTTCACAGGACGTGGCTCTATAGCCGACCCAAAGCCCAAAATATTAACGAAGACTCTGCCGGGTGCGTTTTCTAGCTGTATAAAATCCATCTAATCGTTCTTTTTCTTCTTCTTTTCCAAGCCTTCAGCCATAGCCGCAGCCATATCATTTACATCCAGGCCCCTCTTCCGCTTGCCGACCTTCTCCTGTCCGAGCACGGTGTCCTCGGCAACGGCCTTGTAGACTTTAGCAACGCCCTGGAACAGGTCCTGGGGAAACCCGCCTTCCTCGTCGAAGGTCAGCGCGATCTCCTCCATCTCCCTCACCCACCGGTACGCATTGGGCGCCATGCCGATCACGCTACGCTCCGCCGTGTTCCAGCGTTCGGGAATGAGGGTTTGGAATTCCCCGCGCAGCTCGTCGAGGACGCCCAGACGCTTGGCTGTTGTGAAGGACTGGATCGCCAGCGCCGTAAACCCCTTTGTCAAGCTTGCGAAACACATCTTCAGCCCCGAGGCGGCGCCGACTTCGTCAGAAATGTGTCGGATGTTGAGCGTGTTCGCCAGCTTCTCCCCGTAGAGTGGGATCTCGGCAATTTTCCAGGGTCCCGAAACGGGGATACTGGGGACGGTCCAGCCAGCCGTCGTCGTTGTCGTCGTCCTGACGGTAGCAGTATTAGCAGTGCCAGATTGCGCTGGTTTTTTCGGCGATGGTGGATTGCCCATAATGGCGCCATCGATAAAGCGAACCCGGCCCCGACCCCGAGTTTGCTCGAACAGAGCGGCGATAGACTTGACCGTCGACGGCGCCAGGGCGTTCAAATCTGCGAAATACAGCAGTCTATCGCTATCACCACGGCGGCTGGAAAAAGGCCCCGTCACGGCATCCACGACGCGCTGGGCCGTGGCCGCTGCATCCCTTGGCGGCACCACGGAGAGGATGACGTCGCATACGTCGACGAGTTCCTCGTCAGACTTGTAGAGCTCGACCTGGGCGCTCTTTGCGCGCTCTATCGTGTCGTTGCTAAAGCAAAAAAGCAAAGTCAGCCCCGCGGAGCGAGCTTTGCGTTAATTTACGCGTGCCCTATTTTGTGTCCGATATTTGTGGTTGAGAATAACAATAACAACGACAAGGACAACAATAAATGGGATTGGTGGCAAGCAAACCTTCGGCCTTTGCAATTAGTCGCTACGGAGAACCCGCTTGCGACGAGCAGCTTGGCGATGCCCGTGCCCATTTCCCCCATGGAGATTATGCCGATCTTGGCTATAGTAGGGGTCGCCATCGTTACGTATGTATTACAGGATAGTGAGTGTACGTACGTACGGTAAAACAATCAAAAAAGCAATGCAATAACAATATATTCAATTCGTCTGTCTGTCTGTCTCTGTAAAAGGTAGGAAATTAAGGGAGGCAGAGATTGCAAGAAGACTCTGCCTAACCGTGCGAGCATGTTCCATGCTCGCACGGTCCTGATAAGACATGTCACGTGCGATAACCTAGTGTCAGATACTAGCCGTGCGAGCCGTACTCACTCGTACTGTCCCAGTACGAGTGAGTGCGGTCGTATCTGTATGACTAGTATTCCAACAGATGTTCTATTTTCTACTTGTAAGAATTGAAACGTTTCATAAAGTTGTTGCTCTAGGCATAGCGAGTATAAGTAGCAAAACGCGGCTCAGTTTCAGAGTTAGCACTTCTGTTGGGGTAGATATAACCAAAACCTAACCTGGGTGGTTGCTCTGGAATTTCCCGCCGGCAAGCAGCTCGCCTTCGATAATAAAAGGCCACTTGCTTCAATACCAGTGTATAAGCCTTCCTCTGCATCTGTAGATTGTCCTTTTATACTACTACCTATTTTCAAATGAAAAGTGACCAATTCTAAATCACCATGCTAGGGTCTTGGTGTCCTGAGAGTAGGCATACTTAGGACAAACCCGTTGAAACAGTGATTGTATGGATGATATTTACTCAGTGCCTTAACATCAATACTATCTATGTATGAGGCTACCTACTCATTTGTTGTGTAAAGAATGCAGACTTAAGCGTTATGTAGGCAGGCAAGCAAATACTAGGCAAGTGAAGACAAGGTCATTCGAGTATGTAACACGGCAGAAGCTCGGTTGCAAGGAGGGCGGAGAGTGAGTAAGTGACATAGACCATGCAGATGGGTACTACAATAGATGCAAGTAGGTAGTATAGGTAGGTAGTTATCTTGTAGCCTGTTACCATCGTAGTAATATTTGAGATCTGTCTGCCTAGAGAGAGAGAGATACTTGCCTGAATTCCGATTCGTCTACTGCAGAACAGGGTTTCGGAATGTCATGTTGATAACCGAAACACGGCTTGGATGGTACATACGCATGTGTGCAGTGTTTGTTTCAAACGCTCTCTCTACCTGAAAGTCCCTTTGAATAGTACTGCTAAAGAATCTATGCTAAAGGAAGTTTTAAAAGGTTGCGTCGAAAGGGCCAAGTCGAAGGGTTCTACATAGTACGAAAGCGCCTCCGGCTAGACTATCATGTGCTGTGTGGCCAAAGCTACCTCTTGCTACACCCTCGTGATCCTATAACCTTAAAACATCACAACAATAGTATCAGTCAATAAGTGTGTAAAATAAAATTATAAATTTAACATAGACCATAGCACCTGGTCGATTAGTCGCAAGTGCAGTAATAGGAGGCCTGGTTGCTGAATACATTCTGAATAGTCTCAGTCGGACCAACAACTAACCGCCGGCCCAACCCATTGAGCCGAAGTGTGGATGAGAGTGGTTTAACCAGTATCTCGCCTATAGAGACTATAATGAGGACGTGTATACATGGTAGACTAGCTACCCAGGAAGAAATGTGTTCTAAAAACTGATGAGTTTTGGGCGACTGGTCCTTTATATGAATAAGCCCTTACTCATGCGTCATGTTACTGTCTGCAGCTTGGGGTGCAATTACCACGTGTAGCGCTTAGCATACATGCCCATGATCTGCTGTAATACGCGACGACGCCCATTGACGTAATTTTGTCTTACACATGAATACTGGTTGTAAGCACTCAATTTTCTAGAAAGAAACGTCCCGCTAGCTATTAAGTCACGTTAAGTCTGAAACCTTTTCAGTTGATACCTACTGAGTTAATTCAACTGTAAGGGTTAAAGCGGTGATACCCTTACAATCTACCAGCCTCTAAGCGGGTTCTAACCTAGTAAGTTTAGAACAGTACTACCGCAACCCCTGGCAGGGGGTGCCTAATTACTATGTAAGTGTGCGCTGCCAGAGACATGAAAATCACCGTGGGACGCAACGCAACACCTCGGTCTGTTTCTGCGCAGCACCGAGCCTCTGACATTTCACTATTGAATCACACAGGACCCGCTCGTAGAGGAGCCGGAATAGGAGATTCTCAAGACCCTTTAACCTGCCGACAAATAATTGCAATTGGGCACTATGGCGGAGTGGTTATCGCGCAGCCCTGCTAAGGCTGTTCCTTCGGGAGCGTGAGTTCGAATCTCACTGGTGTCGACATCTTTTTGTTACCTTTTTTGCAAGTCACTAAAAAAAAAGGCTATTTCATCTCATCCTTTCCATTTGTTAATGAATGTAGGAAAAAAAGACAACGACACCAGTGAGATTCGAACTCACGCTCCCGAAGGAACAGCCTTAGCAGGGCTGCGCGATAACCACTCCGCCATAGTGCCTCATACCAGACAAGATGTTATCGTAGATTTCCAGCTCTCTATAAAGTTCGAGAATCTTTGTGTCTTGACTGCCATTGCCTTACCCGCCAAGTACCAAGCCTTGCAAACGAGTCCGGTTACAGACACTTCTGTTTAGCGTCCGGTCCAGGAGCATTCTTGTGATACCAGATATGTCGTGTCTCCGTCTAGAATCAAGAAAACTGTCTCTCATATAGAAAACAACATCCCTATAAACCCAGAAACCCCCCATCCAGTCTCACCTTACTAGAGGACTGAGTCAAAAGACTATGTAAACCGCAACGCTGTCCCTATATCGGCACATGGCAACCTCTGCCATCTCGTGTATTCTTACCGAAAACAACGCCGATCTACCTCGTATTGACCTCCCACCCAAAGACAAAGCACACCCTCCGGTTGTCTGACTTGGCCCGCAAGTGGTGACTGCGAGACTACGAGTTATAATTCCCTTGAGATGACCTCCCAGGGCTTATCGTATTAACGCACGGTCACACTCCTACGTGGCTATACACTCGTCGCCCGGAGTAGAGCCACCGGCCGGCCTAGCACAAACCTCAGTTTGGTTCCTCAGGGAGATCCTGTAAAATCTGGTAAGAGCTGGTGTCCGAAGTTGTAAGCTTTCTTGTTTTTGCTTGCTGTAGACATGGTAGACATCGGAAGTAAGGAGACAAGAAAAGGAATGGGGGTAACACAACTCTGTCTATCAGAGCCTTGAATCTGGGCTCAACTAACAGCACCAAAAAAGAGAAAGAAAAGGGCAAAAAGAATTGCTGTCACAATATTTTTTTTT
>Ga0247782_1000142_pt1 | contig 94060 bp, 82 predicted proteins | sample UWRJL019104C5_FD_179928 | JGI IMG/M metagenome (GOLD analysis project Ga0247782, IMG submission 179928) | Plant litter microbial communities from Arlington Agricultural Research Station in Wisconsin, United States - UWRJ-L019-104C-5 | ecosystem: Environmental > Terrestrial > Plant litter >... | reverse complement strand
AAATATGCATTTTTTAGGTAAGTTTTTTTTTAGCTTGTTCTTTTTGTCCCCCCACTGTATGTATTCGCATACCCCTAAGTAAGTTAAAAGGATGCAAGATAGAGTACAGCAGTATAGCGGTACCGTACCATCTCGCAGTCAGTCTCAGCATCCTACTGCACCTTCATACCAATAGGGCGTCCTATGATGGAAAAAAAAAAAAAAAACAGTACAACACATCGGTCGAAATTTATGACAACTATAGGCAAATTTGCGAAAAAGATGCTGTAACGGCGAATCGAACGCCGGTCTCAAGCTTGGAAGGCTAGAATGATAACCACTACACTACTACAGCTGATGATGCTCCGAGAATTATCCAAGTGGGGAATCTTTGGTGTGCTGATAGTGTTCGTCACTGCTAACAGAGCTTACACTGTCAGGGTCAAGTAATTGTAGCGACCAAAGATCCGGCCCAAGCATCAACTACATCGTGTGAAAATCGTCAATATTTACCGCTCGAGTTGAGTGGTAATAGAGAAACTCGGGCATAGAATTATTACTTACAGATACATTTCCGCGGACCAAAGAGTATGATCTATAATTGGACCGAAGTATTTACCAATTCTCCCGTTTGTATAACCTACCATACTTGTACCACAGTGAAGATCCAACGAGTTTCACCGGGATGCCGCCCACAACATCAAAATCCCTATTAAAAGGCTATCATTGGCCGCCTGTATGAGAACTCGTAATCCCATACTGAAAGTGAGCGAGACCCGATACATAGTTGAGGCAAGAAATGCCAAGATCAAACCTGATCGATCTGAGAAATCCTTGCTCATGCTGTTTGAGCACTAGCGACCGTCCGAGGGTTCAATGCATGGAGAAGGGTAGTAGACGAGTTGACTTAGTATTCAGAGCAGGGTTAATCAAGGAGATCATAACAGTCGATCCTTAACAGCAATAGCTGGCCAACCACTCACTATCGTGATAAGCCAGCAGCAAGTTTAGCCGTACTTACTTACTCATCCATCCATCTACGCTTCCTTCACCGCCCCAGGGGGCCAAACCTTATGAAGCGCGAAATCTCATAGACGGCGAGAATACCCTAGGTTAGGATTATGAAACACGATTGATCAGCGTCGCCGTCAAATTAGGTAGTCAGTCTCGAGCCTCTTTTAGGAAATTTCACCAGCTTCCTCGTCATCATCGGTAGCGAAAAGATGTCATACAGTACACTTTCATTCACTCCCCATAACATGGTCATTATCGCTTAGGAATCTCGCTTCCCCATGATGGCAAGGGTAAAAGAGCCTCATATGTCCTAATTCCGTCTGATGCACGACCCCAATACATGTCCCTGTTAGCTCTGAGCCGCCTCCATCAGTAGGCATATACCCTTAACCCAGTTCCTCGTACCTAGTGTGAGCCTACAGATGAGGAATGCTTGTTCAGCGAAAGCCTCAATTCAAAGAAAGGGGCGGGCTAGCTAGGTTTGCTGAGACGAGACAACGCAGATCAAGCTTGAGACGGACGCCTCCCATTCGTGATCCTTAAAAAAAAATGATCCCAAAAGAGAGAATGTCTAGGGCAGGTAAATAACACTGTGTAGATTCAGTATGGCTCCGACAACAATAACAACAGCAACAATAACACATCAAGAAAGTTTGAGTTATTTTATAAACCCTCTCAAATTCCCTCTTCGTCGTATGTTTTCCTATTCCTCACCCTCCCATCATCGCCCATCCCTTGCTCGCTAGTCCGAGATCCCTCTCTTCTTACTTCGCTTCTGTGTAAATAACAGTTTCAAATCTTGACTGCCGGTCAGCCAATACCTCTTTCTTCTATTTCACCATGCATACCTACTCCATTGCCCAGGTGCTCGTTACCGGCCTAATGGCCGCGTCAGCCGTGAATGGCTACAGATCCGCGGGTCCTCGCGACTTGGCGCCTCGCCACGTGGTAAGAGAAAGAACCCCTACCGTAATGTTCTTGGCTGCGGCCGTAGAGCCAAGCAAAACGGTTTATGATTTCAGCTAACGTTGAGTTTTATTTGCTCAGGGGGCTATACTGGCTTTTGCCCTACCGGCCATCGGATCTCCCATAAGCCTGCAGGAGAGAGACCCCGAGGTGAGTATATAATTGCAACATAGAGGCAGTTCCACAGACTAATATAAATATACAAAGCCTCACCACAAAGGCCAGAATGCCAATGGGAACAAGAAGGGTGGCAAAAAGCACAACAACAAGCGGGATCCGGAGCCTGTCCCCGTCCCCGAGCCTCATCACAAGGGGCAAAACGCCAACAAGGGAAATAAGCACAAGAACGGCAAGCGAGAGCCTGAGCCTATTCCCGCGCCCGAACCAGTTCCTGAACCCGAGCCCCATCACAAGGGCCAGAATGCCAACAAGGGCCACAAGAACAAGAACGGCAAGCGTGAGCCCGAGCCTGCCCCGGAACCCCACCACAAAGGTCAGAATGCCCACGGGAACAAGAAGGGCAAGAACGAGAAGAGGGAGCCCGAGCCCGAGCCCGAGCCCATGCCCATGCCCGAGCCAGAGCCTCACCACAAGGGCCAGAATGCCAACAAGGGCCACAAGAACAAGAACAACAAGCGTGACCCCGAGCCCGCTCCCGAGCCTCATCACAAGGGTCAGAACGCCAACGGCCACGCCAAGGGCGGGAAGAAGGCCAATAAGGCCAACAACTGAGACTGAGCTACCTAGACTACCTAACCTACCAACCCGGGACAATAGGCGATGACATGAAAGACCTTAATGAATGTCATGCCATACCTTGAGTCGGGTTATACATATTGCTCAATAGCTAGGTTAGGTTATTGATACCTACCTGCCTACCTAGGCAGTTAGCTCGAGCGAGGGAGTTCAAAGAGAGGGGGGGGGCAAGCAGGAGTGAGTGAGGAGTAAATGAGCGAAAGGTTCTTAGTTAGCTTAGCTTTGTTCATTCTTAATCTACATACAACCTTGCCTTGGTGAAGTTCTACTATACTGACGACTATACCTATGCATATCGTGATTGATATCGCAGTATAATACAATACATACGTACCCTTCAGTGATATCAATATCAAAAAATTTAAAAAATTTAAAAAATTTGCATAACGTCATATATGCTGGGGATGAGAAGGTAGTAAGCTGCTTTTAAGGATAGCGCAGTCGGTTAGAAAGGCAACGGGGTGCATAGAGGTAAATGCTCCTTCAAGCTGTTTCTGGACTGGGTAACACACATGGCAACTACATATAGATGCTTAGGTCCCCCCTTGAGATCCTCCCTAAAACAGCTATGTTCTAACATAAAACAAAGTATGAATATGCTAAGTGCTTGGTATCATTTGACAAGTTTTACTTGCTAGCTTCTCAAGTTAAGCGAGAGAGGGTGAGGTGACTAAAGGCATAGTTTCCTTTAGTATAATGCATATTTTCCCCTGCGAGTTTTATCCAACTCCAAGATAAATAACACATTCCCCTGCCCATGCCGGTTTGCGTTTGCAGGAAGGCAAGTGTTGTTTTAAATACTTTCCTTTTTTTATTTTTCCGGGGGTTTTTTTTTCCTTTTTCTCCCTAGCAAAAAGAATTCAGAGTGAAGCAAAGGCTAACGTCGCTCTTTTACCTTAACCATTACCCCGTCTTCTTACATACCGTTTGCCTTTTCCTCCAGAATGGATATGAAACTAGGGGGTTCTTTAGTGCCATTGGTCGCAACTAGCTTCAAGATAGGGCTGGGAGGGCGGCTTGTCAGGAACTGTATAACCATCGTCAGTCATGTAACCATTCCGCTTTAATAGAACAAGACTTACATTGCTTGCCGCGCTTAGGAGAGCGAGGAGCGAGCTCTGTACCACATCCTCGTGTATACCAACGCCCCAAACAGTCTGATTGCTACCTGTAGGCTTGCACTCGATGTACGAGGCGGCCTTAACACCTCGACCCTCACCGATAGCATGCTCCTTGTAGTCATGAACGTCAAGGTCAATCTTAATGCCCTTGAGCGCAGCTACCATGCTGGAGATGGGTCCATTACCCCGACCCCGTAGCTTGACCTCCTCTCCACGAAGAAGAAAAACACCCTCGAAGATACGTATCATGCTCTTCGTGTCCTGGGTCTTGCCTAACACTGGCGGCAGAGGAGATTGTGAGCGATCAGGAGTGATGTTGTAGTCAAGGAGGCTAATGTGGGGGTTCTCTTGAAGGAAGTAAGTCGTCTCAAAGAGCTGAGTTATTTCACTAGCCAGCAGCTCGCGTCCAAGCTCCTCTGCGCGGCGCTGCACAACCTTGGAAAAGGCGACTTGGAGGCCACGAGGCAGGTCAAGCTCCAGCTTCGAATGCAAAATGAACGCAGTGCCTCCCTTTCCGGACTGGGAGTTGACACGTATAATAGCCTCGTAATTGCGGCCAATATCTTGCGGATCCAGCGGTAAGTAGGGCATTCCATTCCATGGATCCTCGCTGGACAGGCTTTGGCGCTGGCGGGCCTGAAATCCCTTCTTGATTGCATCTTGATGGCTACCCGAGAAGGCGGCGCATACGAGGCTTCCACCGTAGGGAGCTCGCTGGTGAACGGGAATCTTGTTGCAGGATTCAACCATATTGATAACCGAGTTTAAATCGGAGAAATCAATCTGCGGGTTTACGCCCTGTGTGTAGAGGTTAAGAGCCAAGGTGACGAGATCAACATTTCCCGTTCTCTCTCCGTTACTATCATGGGGTTAGCCCAGTGTCAACAACCTAAAAAAAGAATAAAAGAAGGGCACAGACCCGAATAGGCAACCCTCAACGCGATCAGCTCCTGCCATCTGGCCCAGTTCTGCTGCGGCAATACCTATACAAAATCAGTAATGGTACTACGACAACAAAATAGGGGGGCACCTACTGCATCCACGGTCGTTATGAGGATGCTGTTGGAGAACTGTTAGTATGGTATGAGGCCTATATAGGAGACGTGGGGGATGTAAACTTACCAGGGATATGCACACGTCTTTCCTGTCGCCAATGTTGTTACAGAAGTATTCTATTAGATCCGCGTATATGTTCGGTGTGGCCAGCTCAACGGTAGCAGGTAAATTGAGGATGATCTGGTCGCCGGCTTCTGCATTAGGCCCCCACGCCTCTTTTACCGCACGGCATACCCTCAGGGCATAATCTGGGTCTGTATCGGAGAAACACTCTGGAGAGAATTCGAATTGCCACCGTGTCCCAGAAGCTTCAGGGTTGTCTTTGGTAAGAGATCGGACTAGCTGGGTGCACTCCACGGCAAGTTCCAGAGTCTGCTCTTCCGTGTAGCCGAAAACGACTTGCCGGAAGCACGCGCTCGTAGCGAGATAGATGTGGATGATGGCGTTTTTGGCCCCGTGCATCGACTCTACGGTCCTGCGAATGAGGTCGGGGCGACACGGTGAAAGGACTTGGAGGAATACATCGTCCGGCACGGCCCCCGGTGTTTCAATCAGGCGGCGAGTGAAATCATAGTCGGTCTGGGACGCGGAAGGAAAAGCAATCTCGATCTCCTTGTAGCCAAGGTCGCATAGCATCTTGAAATAGCGCCACTTTTCCTCCCCGCTCTATTTGTTGGGAGGCCCAAGTCAGTTCGCAAATCCAAACAAGCTAGTTCACACAACGTAGACGGGGGAGTATGCAGGTCCAAGTAAACGTACCATTGGGTCGGGGAGACTCTGGTTGCCATCGCGGAGGCAAGAGCTTCGAGGATATTAGCACCGCAATTATGCGCTGGAAGCGTAAAGTTTAGTAAACATACGATAACCAGCGCGGGGCCCTATCGATCACTTTGTCCGGCCATGTTCGGTTGGGTAGATATGGTGGCTAACTACGTTAGTTGAAGCATGGAAACTGGGAGTGTAGGGACAAGAAGCTCACCTTGAATGGCTTATATTTCTTCCATGGTTCCTTGAGCCTGTAAGTGAGGTTGGAGAATGTTAGTTACATGTGTCAAACGGTGGTTTGGGTAAAGCTGGGTTTGTGGTAGCCCATGCAACTTACATCGGCATCTTGGCAGTGGGACGTCAGTCAGCCAGTGGTTGGGAACGCCTGACAACGGATGGAACGTGTGATAACAGGAAGCGATAATGGCTAGGTATTATAGCAAATTGCTCTCACAATTCTGATAGTGAGAGTTTCCCCAGAGAAGGGGAGGAGAGAGAAAGCTTTAAGAACTAGAAATGCGTAGGGCGTGGCGGGCTTGCACCGGCAGGAGATGTCACATGATCCACAACTATAGTAGTTTGGTCTCTCCGTACAGCAATTACTTTATAATACCATACCTACCCATTGGCCCCATACTTTCTATAGCCCACATTATAAGCTGAGTGCGCTATCCAGAGTGCATTGAAAGCTATTTCTTGGTACAAAATTGCAAAGGTTAAAGATGTTCGAGTCACAGAAGTGGGGTAGTTGGCGGTTGGAACTTTTTATGGGCACCCTGCAAATGATTCAATTGTAGCACCTCTAACCTGCGCAATTGCCCGCTCCTTATTCGTGGAGTGGCTAGGACGACCCACTAACAACTTTTCCAAGCTCCGAATGCGGACATCGGTCTGGCGGCCGGGACCCCTCTGTAGGGCCGCTGTACAGGAAGCCGGATGGTACTGCATGGCGGGGTCGTGGTGAGTGCTGGTAAATCTGTTGCTGCAAGGTCACTTTTGCTGCAGAGTCACCTGTCTATACCTACCTAGTAGGTTAGGTGTTTGCAGGGTCCAGGCGAGACAGGCTGCCGAACTCCCCAAGGTCACCACGATAATTCCAGGTACTGTTACCTAGGTACTACGGACCACCGTAACCAACTTCCAATGTTCTCGTTGTAGAACAATTGAAGCAGACACACTACCTTCAATAGCAGCAACATACATAGCTGAGTATAAAGGGTATCTAGGGTTTGAAGGGGCAATCAAGGCTAACGATAATTTCCATCCCGGTTTCCAATTGGGCAGAAATAGCAAGGTGACTCTGCATATTTAGCCACGGTCCATAACGGGCCATGGGGCGCGCCCTTTCCTACTAATAATCGTTACCCATGGGGCGAAGCGACAAGCACCCGAAATAGCCTGCGCCCGTCAATGGTTGCGTTGCAACTGGCCCGGTCTCATAAATTATGGATATAATAACCAGTTACCCCAGAAAGGATTTGTTACATCAGATCCTTCCATCGAACGAGATGAACTATTATCTTGGCGCCAGAGTGAGTCATTGTCATATCTTCTTCTATAGTAAGCTAACCCGTTCTCTAAGCTGTTGAAGAGGCATGTTGAACCCTATATAACGTAAGGTCAGGCCCTCCAAATATTTCTGCCACACATCTGTCGCTGACTATGCAAGATGATAACGTAGTCATCCGCTAGGTCGCCGGGTCATATGTCAGTGACTACAGGACTAGATACGTCAATGCTAAATAACAACATTGAGTTACCGCGCCATAACTACTAACACTGCGAAGCATATCCTCATAGGATACCGGGGACCAGCACAAAATATAAACACCCCTTCGATTCCGGTGCGAACTATACCATGGACGTACTCCAAAAAAAGGACCAGAGATGCTTCTGGATCTGCTAGTACTATGAGGGTAGGTTCGGCCTCTATATTCCAATTTTGGTACGGACTCAGACGCCATGCACGTCGGTCAACGTCTTAATCCGGTCTGACAGAAAAATTGCTATGTTAGATAAGCCGAGCTACCCTCAGTATGCTATTAGCACAGGTGGAGAGAGCAGGTAACCAGCCTTTTGCCAGCCCGGGGAAGGATGAGTAGATCCTAGGCAATTCCGTGTATGAATAACCATCTCCTAAGAGCTATATGGAGTTGAAAGACAAGGCAATTGGTTTGCCGATGATGTTTGACTAGCATCTTTAACATTAGTACGGACATCCGAGTGGGAACCGGAGTGGTTACATCGGATGTTCATCCTACCTGGATGCTTATTTCCGGGGGCATGCTCAGGATTCAGCGACTCGGAGAGCGGCACGTGTCAAGTAGGGTCCATATATTGATGACATTGTCCGGGTAGCCCTCCGACAGCATATGATACATGATACTGATGACCATTACCGTAAATACAACGCTGCCTATTCCGTTGGAACTCGGGTTGCTCTAATGTACTGAAGAACTGTCTTACTTAGTCCGATATCAGTGGCTCTGTTCAAGGGTACGTGGCGCTGAAGGCAGGTCGGTGATCACGCATTCTTAATGAAGTGCACAGTGACACCGTGCTTGGTGGCTTGCGAAGGCGGAGATCATGTTAGATGCGTACGTGGAGACGCGCATTGTGACCGATTTCTAGGGAGCTCGGCCGGATGTACGACGTCCGCTCCGAATCCTTATATCGTCCCTTCTTACCGGCCGTCGTAGGCATTTTTCACACTGCTACCAGGCTCACTTACGGCGTGCTGATCGGGGGGCTTGTCGGGATTCGAGGCGCTCCCTAGTGGACACTCAGCGTGCCAGACTTGGACCTGATGATCTTTAAAAGACCAGATTATAGACGCTTAACCGCTTTGACGTCTATATGGCTGTGTTTACCCTCGTGTAAGTCACTTTTATTGCGGCTACGGCTGCGGTAGTCGCCTCGAGGAATAGAATGGCGTTATCACAGAGAGAAAAAAAAAAAATTGGGGCTCATCTCGTTGTTTGTGTATGTGTTTTGGCAATGGTTTGAACCATGACAGTCCTCTCCCAGGTCCCTTTTTGACCGATTCTCTATCATCTATTCGGTTTTCTTAATATGTCTTTTAATTTTTATTAGGTTATTCACATTCCGTTTAAAAAAGGTTGGTATACAGCTCTCAACATGTCGAGATGATTGAACGGGCAACTATGCGCGCCCGAGGATGAGAGTAGCTTCCGTTTTTGTCGCTCGGATAGATTTGCACACTAATGGTAGTGTGCTAACCATAGCCCTCGCTTCCGCCTGTAGAATTAGGATATAAAAGGCAAAAACTAGGCCGCACTAGTTATATATAAATATGTAAATCGTGGTTGGTTATCAGCGATTTGATTCTCCTGTCAAGGCTAGCCGCAAAGGCGTGCGCAGGATGTCTGACGGCTTGTTCTCTGACGCATTTTAGAGCCTTCTGATTGAAAGGAGGGTTGGGAAACACTCAGCTTTAGGGAACAGCAACATTGGCAGAGATCACGTGCGCATTTAGATGTGTATAGATTGAAGGCAGCCACATTATTAAGATGAAACGAAACATTAAGGCTACCTGTTGACAGTGTAGTCTGATTACGTTGTACTTTGAATCTATTCTTTATGGTAAGACCGTTTTTTGCACGATTGACAGAGCAAGAGTCTGTCCCAAAGGGGAAATGGCTAATCTCCGTCAAGTGGGTCAAAGTAGATTGTAAGGTTGATAGCAATCATAATGTATATGTATGTATGAGACTTCTTACTATGTGAACGGCTCGGGGTCTCGAAGGACTTAGCGGGTAGGTAAGTGAGTAAACGCCGGCGTAGTGCTGTTTGCAGTACTTACTGTGTAAGTATACCCGACCGTATGAAGATGGTGTGGAGATGTATTGTGGTTGGAGGGAATACTCGGTAGCACCAAAACCTCCTATCTCCTACGTAGCCTCCTTCCTCATAACTTCAAGTGTTACATAGGGGAACCTATCGCAGTAATAATCCTAGACAGAATACCGTGTCTAACGGATCGATATATACCGCGTTAGGTCAGTAAATATGTAATGTTTAACTTTAACTTTAATTCTACCAAGTACAGCTCCGGGGATGGCGTTCTAACCTACATACTTACCTAGGCTGACAAGAACAGAATTACTAGGTACTACCATTACCTACCTATGTAGGCAGGCAGGGAAAAAATGGTACTATAGTATATGCCACCTACTAGGAGGGTGAGTTTGCTCGAAGTGATAACTCACCTTTCATCGGCTCGTGACACCACAACCCGATGAACTATATGCTTATTACATGTACTATAGGCAAGCATTCTTACCGGTCTTATAGTCCGGTTTACTCCCAATTAGACAAGCCTACTAGTTTGCATCAATTTGTACTTTCTGCACCTTACTAGCCTTGTCTTTTCTTTCGAGAGGCAATTCTCTTTCTTCGTAATTTCACATTATTTTCAGCCTCTCCTTTATCCCTTAAAGCAAGCCAGCTGAGGACTGTTAGTAGTATCGCAATGCTTACTTCTATATAGTCTAAATAGGTAGAAACAAGCAAGGAACGCCTTGCTGCGACAATTTTTGCTGCATTTCGCAGAGCAGTACGACGTCGACCCTATAGACAATATAAGATGCACAGATTACTGTCAGCAACTAAGTTGGGAATGCCAATCTACCACACATACTACTAATGTACATCTATCTGTATAATGTTTGTTATGCAATAAAATATTAAGCTAGGTGGGCCACTAGCTACCAATCGGGGAATTTTGAGGCTAATAAAAGGAATCGACCTACCAGCGTTGAGAGTATTTACTGGGTAGGTACATACGTACATGACCACGGGCACTAGTACTAAGTAGGCCTCCAGGCAAGGCTCTTGGGTACCTAGGTAGGTACGAGCGAGCTTCTGAGTAAGTGTGCACGTCTGGGCCTAGCAGCGCGCTAATGACTACCACCCTAACCCACTGGGCACTACTAGTGTCGTCGGGCGGGTCCCGGAGCCACAGATGCGCGAGCGTATAGTTACCCTATCGAGAAGTACATAAGCACACGTAAGTAGGGTCCCAGATGTCTATCTATTTTCCTGCACCGGTGACTCCTCCAGCGCTGAGAATAATCGTCAAATCTAAATGGCTTGCCGGAGAAACATGAAAATGTGTTGAGGCCAGAGTACCCTACATGCTGATAGGATTCATTGGTCGTGGTAGGAGTTTTCATAACGGATAGAAGTTTCTACCAGTACTTACCTCATTGAGTAGGTGTCTTTTATCCATGGCCACTCGGGTACCGTTGCGACTCAGCTAGCTAGGCCTTACACTTACCCCCCACATTACATCCAAGCCGACTACGGCTCAGTGGAACGAGTACATCTGTACCAAATAACAGTCTTTGTCACAGTGTGTCGTTGCTTGTCAAGTATGCGCGCAATACGACGATGGACGTACTTGGTAAGCAAATGCCTAAGGTTTGCATCTCAGGATGTGCCCTACCTACAAATGTTGGCACCTTGGGCCATCAGTAAGTGGTGTTTCTTGCTAGGTACATATACCGAAGCGAGAAGCGCACCAATGAGTGAGAGCCCTAAGAACATATGGGAGTAGTACAATAAGCAAAGAAATAGAAAGACCGAAATATTTCTAAACATATAATTCCCTGTAGATATATACAGGAGAATGTATAAAACCCCCAATGTTCAATTGGGCGTAGCTCTACTGCAAGGTAACCCTTGCAACCCGCCATGCAGCAGTTGCCCGAACTCAGCCGTCCTGCAGCACAGGTACATAGTATTTCATCACGACCTGGTGCAACAGCGGTATGAACTTCAAGTCCCGTATAGGTACACACATGTACGTATTATAGGAGGCATTGCATGCTGTACTACCTTGCGGAGTAGGATCGAAACCTTCCTCTCGCAAGTAGAGCCCTCCCTGGTATACGCTTATCCACACATCAGTCAACCTGAAGCCACAGGTAGGTACTATACCTGGCATCAATGTATGAAACTTGGTCGCAAGACAGGTAAGCACACATCATTAGGCACACCCATGCACATACTATGTACCACGTAAACAACTTTCATGATACATAAGCACATACCATGTAGGTACGGAGGTGGGTACATACTTCCCACCTCAAAGTGGGTTAGTTAGTACTGGAATGTACTGGGAGGTGGTAATTGACAATCCCCACTCAAATCGTCTCCTACCCTCAGGCAAGGCTCATGTAGATACCCACTAAAGATGTAGGTCTATGCATTAGCTAGGCTAGGTAATTACCACAGGCAGGTAGCTGCCTGCGGCACCCCAAAGCGCAGTGGGATGGTACTTACTAGGTACAGTAGGTATCTGTAAAGACGCCCACTTGCGGCATGGGCAGATGCAGTCCGACGATATTCTGGGTCATTAGATACTAACAGGGGGGCACAGCAGAAAACCCACACACAAACCGCGTTGGCTGGTTCGCTCATCTCTCCATCCACTCTGCCGTTTCTTCTTCCTCCTTCGGCGGTACCAGCAAACCATTCCATTTTCTTCCCCTTTCCATCTGATTATTTCCATCGCCCGTCCATTAAGCATCCATCAAAACATCGCTTTTGGCTTGGGCATTATCGTTGTTACCGCTTCTCCTTCGATGCCAAATACATCTGTTATGTTTACTGTTTTCTAACGACCAAACCCGAACGATACCCTGCCCGGTCTCGTCACGCACCACAGTTGATACGACCGGGAGAACGGTAAACCGATTGTGGCCTTGCGCAGTCAACGAACAACTGGGGAACAAACAAGCAACCATTGGGTGACCAACCTGCTGCCTCTCAACCGTCACTTGGATAGTTCCGACCTTATTCCACCTCCAATCGCGCCGCCGGATATCATCAGGAGCGACGTTTAGCCTGAGAAATAAACACATACCCCAGAACGGAATACGAACGCTGTATTTGGTGTAAAGGTGTTCGACGTTTGCGCGAACCGAGCTACACTTTCGAGACCCTCGTCTACCATGTCCATATACCAGCATCGCGGCCTGCCGCAAAGTGCGGCTCGCCTCAATGAACTACTAGACCAGATCCGCACTGAGTTTGATAACCAAGTCCGCATAAATGAAGGATACGAACAGCAAAGTTGGTTGCCTTGAAGAGCTTAGCCTCACTGGCTTTTGCTTCTGTTCTCTGTTTCTGTTCTCTGCCTCTGGTTCTCCATTTGGGCGAATGCTGACCACTCAATAGTCCAACAACAGGTACAGGAAGCTTCAATTATTCGGGAGAAGGTGTATCAGCTGGAACAGGCTCACATGAACATCAAGGCCAAGTAAGCAAAGCCTTTTGCATTCTTGTCACATTATTAACATCTATTCACTGTCTAACATGGTGTAGGTATGATGAGGAAATTGTTCTGCTGCGCCGTCAACTTGAAGCTGCTCGTGGAGGCGCGCCTCCGCAGCCCGGTATGCCAGGACCGCAACACGGCGGCCCATCCGCTCCACCGCCATCTATTGGCGTTGGAAGCAACCTTTTCGGTGGCATAATGACTGGACAAGGAGGGCAAGGCGCCGGTCTCCCCCCTCAGCCGCCGCCACCTCCAGAGCATCAGCCGCCTGGAGGTCAACATCAAATGCCACAGCCGCCGCCAGGTCTCCAAGGCCCACCTCCCCCCCCGCCACCGCCGTCGCAAGCACCTCCGTTCCAGCCAGGATACGGCCAAGGCCCCGGTCCTAATGGCTTCCCGGGTCAAGCGCCACAGAGCACGGCTTCTCCTGGACCCGGTAAGCGTGGCGGTATTGGCCGTCCTCCTGGTGGCGGTCCAGCAACGCCTCAGATCAACACACCGCTGCCCTATGCCGGCCCAGGCGCATCGCCTCAAGTTCCCAATCATCCGACACCTGACCACCGAGTAGTCCATCCCCCTCAGGGTCCTATGGTCAACAACGCGCTGGGAGAGCTGGATCCAGATCGTGTCCCTGCGCATGTGAAGAAGACTCGTGATGACTGGTTTGTCATCTTCAATCAACATGTCCCCCGGGTGTTGGATGTCGACCTCGTCCATACACTGTCCCATGATAGTGTTGTTTGTTGCGTCCGGTTTAGTCACGATGGCAAATACGTGGCTACCGGCTGTAACGGATCTGCGCAGATCTACGATGTTGCTACGGGTGAGAAGGTGTGCGTCTTGCAGGATGATAGTGCAGAGGTCACTGGTGACCTCTACATCCGAAGCGTCTGCTTCAGCCCAGACGGCAAATACCTAGCTACTGGTGCCGAAGATAAGCTTATTCGCGTAAGTTGTCCTCCAGCCTCGGATACTCAAGTTGATGATACTGACCATAAATTCAGGTCTGGGACATAAACAACAGAACAATCCGCAATACCTTTGCTGGCCATGAACAAGACATCTATTCGTTGGATTTCGCGCGAGACGGCAGAACAATCGCGTCTGGCAGTGGAGATAGGACAGTCCGCCTTTGGGATATCGAGACTAGCTCGAATATCTTGACATTAACCATAGAAGATGGTGTTACGACTGTGGCTATCTCCCCCGATACCAAGTTTGTCGCGGCAGGCTCCCTGGACAAGAGTGTACGTGTCTGGGACATCTTGACTGGATATCTAACAGAGCGTCTGGAAGGACCTGATGGCCATAAAGATTCTGTGTACTCAGTGGCTTTTTCGCCTAGCGGCAAAGAGCTGGTTAGCGGTAGTCTTGACAAGACGATCAAGATGTGGGAACTTTCCCCGAGAATGCCTAGCAACTCAGGACCTAAGGGTTGCAGGTGCATTAAGACCTTCGAAGGTCACAGAGTAAGTCGTTCGGAACCATCCATTTTACTTGCATCGGTACTGATTAGCGGCAGGATTTCGTGCTCAGTGTGGCGCTCACTCCGGACGCGAGCTGGGTTATGTCAGGATCCAAAGACCGCGGCGTCCAATTCTGGGACCCACGCACTGGCTACACCCAGCTAATGTTGCAAGGACACAAGAATAGTGTCATTTCGGTAGCTCCGAGCCCGACCGGCGGATACTTCGCTACAGGTTCCGGTGATCAAAGAGCTCGCATTTGGTCATATCGTGTTCTTACGCAGCAATAGAGTGGGATCTCTGCGGATCAGGATCTAAGCATACTGGCACTGAAGGCGGCGACGAAGTATCTACTAGCGGGGTATGGTGTATAGTGAACTTGGAGAGTGGGTATAGCTGTTGAGTATGACACGGCTTTGACAAAATCTCAGATTTAGAACCCAATACTAGTGTGTTATTACTGTTATTCCCCCTTCTGCATGTGAATTCAGACAAGGGCTCACGCGAGGTTGTGTAAAGTCACGCCTTTTTGCGTCCTTCCAATCGTAAATCTTGAGGAGCAAAGCGAGACGATTCGTGAGGCAAGAGTATGAATGGGATGAACAGCAATGATGGAGTAAACACAGTAGAACGGTTTCTATTTGCCGTCCGGCTGTCGATGGTCTATAGTTAAGATGTGGTGGGTGAGGGAAGCAAATTGTCTTGTCATGCATCGATCCATAGTGTATGAGACGAATCAATCTGGCTAGCTACGTCCGATATGAATACATAGTTTCCCATTTCTTCGTCTGCTCCTAGGAATTTATCTAGGTAGCCAGGTTAGGTAGCTAGTATCTGGTTCAATGTATATATCTAGGATAGGACGGGCTTTTCATTATGTGGGTATGTATGTAGTAGGTATGTATGCATGTATCAGAAGAGACCCTTGAATAAATCATCGAATTCGTCGCCGCCTTTCTTGGCTTTCTTCTTTTTCTTCTCCTTTTTGATCATCCTTCCTTTTTTATTGTCTTTCTCGTTTTTGCTATTGTTATCATTGTTATTATTTGTATCGCCTTCGTTGGTTGGTTTTGGTGCTACTGCCACCCTTGAGGCGGCGGTCTTTACTCTTTTGGGTGGTCTGACTGTTTCGTTGTCGTCTTTTTCATCTTGTGCGGGGGTGACGCGCTGCTCTGCTTTGGATGGGTTTGAAGATGAAGATGTTGTTGCCGTTGCTACTGCCTTGCTTCCCTTTGTTGATGTGCTAGTTGCAGTCACGGTCGCAACGGCAAGGGATGGGATTGGAGGTGTTGGTCGGGTAGCGTCTTGGGCTTGCTTAGTTTGAGAGTTAGACGACTTGGTCTTGTCTCCCCTTTCTCCTTTCCCACTTTGACTGAGCTTTTTTTCTACGCGCTCAAGTGCTTCGCGGGATATGGCTCTACCCTTGTCTTCTTCCCTTGCGCCCTGGTCTCCTGCTTGCGAGGAGTCACGAGTGCCCGCGTCTAGCCTATCATCTGCTGTAGGAGGTAAAGGGCTGGTGTTGGAGACTGTTGCATCAGGAGCAGATAAACACGAAGGGTCGTCAGTGAGGGGCCTCGGCGCTATGTCGTTGCATGCCGTTTGGACACTGGCTAAGACGCCTAGGAGAACAACGCCGAGAGGCGCGAATTGATTGTCCGCTGTGAGTTGTGAGAATGCTCTGTATAGCAAGAGAAAATAATAAAGATATTAGCATATGTAAAATAACTCTGACGACAAGAACAACTAGTGTGTGTGTATGGATACAAGATCGAGGAAGAAGTGACGATGACAGCAACATAGTGATAGCAAAGCAATATGCTTAGTTGCTGTAGGAGTAGAAAACTGATAAGCTTCTATGAATGAAAGGGACTCACTTACAAGTAACACTTCGGAACCAGGACGTCTCGCAGCCATACCGCGTACTTTGTAGCATTCGCACCAACCTCCAGCCCCTTTCGCGCCTCCTCTTCTTCATCAACGCCCTTCTCACCCCCTCCCAGGCCAGAAACAAGCATCTCACGCCTACGCTTCTTACTCCTCGCCTTGGCGACCCGAGCAGCTTTCGCAGCCTCTTCCTCGGCTGCAACGTCCGTGGAAATCAGTTCCTCCATGTACTTCCCGCAGTGCCGCCGTAGCATCTGAAAGTACCGCCACCACGCGGCGCGCCGGTGCTGGTTGTGGTTACGGTGCGCTATGCCCGTTAGAACGGGCTGCATGGGCCCGAGGCGGGAGAGCGCGCGCGAATATGGCGTTGTGGCCGTAGTAGTAACAGCGAGAGCGGCGCTTGATTGCTCTTCTGTTCCCGTTGTTGCCCCTTCCTTTGTCGCCTCCGATTTGCCTGCTGGCTTTAGATTTGAGCCCTGTTGTATTTTGGTTGAGGCTGTTATGGTTTGCTTATTATTTGCTGCTTTATTCTTGGCGCTCTTGATATTTGAGGACGGCGGCACACCGCGAGCGCTGCTCTTCTGTCTCGCCATAATAAATTAGCTTTCCAATGGTGAAGTGGGTGGCCAGTCCCAATATAAGTAAGTTCCAAGCGAAAAGAGGGGGGAAAGGGCTTTTGAACCCGGATCGGCAGATTGAGTCTAGTAATAAGGAAGTCAATAAAGATATGAGGCTCTGTCTGATATATGGATGTCGAACAAAATTACTTGGATGGGTTTCAGGCGGCTTAGGATTGGTCGATGTAGAAATTTTAGGGAAGCACTAACGCGGTTAGTAGTACACACAAGCAGACTAGCACGTCCAAGAAATAACCTTAAATTGAGATAGGGAAACCGGGCAAGATCAAGATATCTGTAGACTGTGGAAAGTTAAGATCATTCTATACATAATGCTAACAGGGCAACTATTTCTCTTAATCTAATTGTTGATTCAATAACTGATGGGATCAGACCTAGCCAATCTGACGAAAGTGCACTACCTGTCCCATAAAACCCCAAGCTCCCTATCTACAATCTACCGTAGGCCCCCTACAGTGTGTGAGATGCTGATAATGTGGAGTCGCCAGTAGCTTGCAGGACGGGAGCTATCGGTAGCCCCTGCCAGCAAGGGAAAACCTTACAAGCGAGTGATACAAGAGCGCCGTACGGAGGGTTCCACTTTGAACCTCAACTCCTCCCCGGCCATTGAGAACGCTGGAATATCACCTGTCAGTCGTGGTCTCCTGCGCAAAAGATCATCTCATCGCTTCATTAAAAACACAGAGTGATTTATCTGTATTCATTGAATTATCATGATCTCGTTTGATAGATAGAACTTGGCGCGCATCCATACCAAGCTTGACTTCATTGTCCGTCTCAGTGATCGATGTACATGTCGGCAGACTCTCATCTCCTTAATCTTAGATCAGATCTGTATGAGCGACAAAGTCGGGACTGGCTACCAGCCAGATAGAACAGCTTTCTATCTAGCTGGCCTCTGCCTGAGTAATATCTAGCAATGGAAGGGAAATGTATGGCAGTGTACATACGATGCGGGCCTGGATGTGACGAGGTACAGACAGGCACACAGATAGATAAATATCACCTCCTACTCATACGCGTAAATAGAAGCGTAATTCCTTACCTGATCACGAAAATATATATATATATATAAACGCAAACAAGGAGTCATACAGAAGGAATAAAAAAAGGTATAAAAGGGGACTGGGAGATAGATGGGAAATAGCGACAGTAACGGCGAAAGGGAAGAAGGGAAAAAAAAAAATCGGATTACCACCCATCCGGAGCCCCTACCCCGGGTCGAACTGCGAGCCTTCGGTAGGGGACTGGTATGTAGGGAGCGCCACGAAGGGACTTACAACCCATTATACCACTCCCCTAGCGAAGGGTCAGAGCCGTCATTCCCGAGTTCCCGACAGATCCTCATCACATTGATAATTATAACCCCTCCGTGCCCCTCATTGGGACTCTATTGCATTGAGATACCTGCTTTGATCCTGTCAATGGACGTTACCTACCAACCTTACAATGCCTGTCTCCTGCGCCGCTATTATGACTGACACCCATCCTCTCTGCCTCCCACTCAATGGGTAGATGTTTTCTTGAAGCCATACCTAATTAACATCACCATACCATATCTAGATCGCGATCATACCACTAAGCTTCAACCCCACGCATACCATGTGCCTAAACCCATACATTACCCGCTCAACCTTGCCGTACCAGACATAGATCCCATACCTACCACTCGCTCAACTTCTTCTGACAATGCCACTCTATTTGTTCTATGTAGCTAGGTTAGTGCATACACACAATATCCTCCCCACGTAAATAGATGTATAGTTACGTAATTATGATTTCTCTAGATGAATCATATGATACGCACATAGAAGATGGTCATCCAAATAACAGACATCTCTGCCCAGACATGGAGCACAATAGACAGATACCTGAATGAAGTCTTCGTGACCTTCCCCTACGTCTAGGTACGCACGCCCTTCACTCTCCTCTTGATATTTGCCCTGCTTCGTATTTCTCACCCTGTCTATCGCAATTTCCAGTCTATCTAATATATCTTGTCGTAGACACCTCCCTCCCCCTCCCAATACTTGATCCCACGATATTATCTACGCTGCCAATCCCCTTTATTCGTAGACAAGAAACCATGCATGCACGTTCATACGTACAGACTTCTCATATTGACACGTTTGATTAACATACAAGTAAAATATTTGAGCAGAGGCTAGCGGCAATACCCAACAGCACGACATAGCTGAGATGCTCAATGCGGCCCATATATGTCCCTAAGATGCGAACATGGATATGCATCGCAATGTCACTCGTACCCTCATTGCACAGGATGTATTAATAACAGAATAGGTACGAACCCCATACGAGAAAGTCAAAGACAGGCAATAAACTGCACAAGACCGATGGTCATGTGTGTACATGCATGATATGTCATCAATCACATATATTCATTCATTTCAAATCAAACTAAACCATTAACCCATCAACGCCTAACTATCTAAAACCGAGACCCGACCTGTCCAAAGCAACCAACGCCCCTCCCTGCCCCGAACACCATCTTCATCATCATCAAACACTCCGTCTACCCCGCGACGACGACGACGAAGACGGTGATGATAACGACCAAGAAGAGAAATCATGCCCATCATTCTTCCATTGGTATCGAGACTGCTGATACTGATACTCATACCCTCCGCCAAGTCTTCTGTAATATTTCGAGCCATCGCTATGCCACCTTGCCCTGACCAGTCTCGGACTGACGGGATGGTAGTACCCCGCGATGACATCCCTGTGCGATTCGTACGCGTCGAAGCTCTGCCATTTATATTTATTCTTCGGACTAGCACCAGCACTCGTAGGAAGCATCTCCTCCCCTGCTTCAAATCCACTATCGACGTGACTCCCGCCGCCGCTGCTCCCGCTGTTGTATCGGGTCCGAGTTCGAGTCGGGGATGGAATCTGGGGAGGATGATGTCCCATCTGGTAGTATCGATTATTATTCTTACTATGAATATTATCCCACTCAACACTCAGGCCACGGATGTGCTCCTTCAGATTTTTCGACGCTCTCCTTAGAGTCGGCCACGGAGAGGATATCCTATGCTGCGCGGCGACGTCGAGAAAACTCCTGAATAAGGGCCTAAGTGTAGCAATCGAAGACGCCGTGAGCCCCAGGCCGTTCTCGACCGTCGACCAGATAGCTAAGTCCGTGAACTCGTACACGATGTCGTCGTCGTGGGTGAGCTGGCATACGTAAAATATTCGCACGATGGTTGCAGTGGATGCTCTATAATAAAATATCCCATGTAATTAGTCATCCGCATGCCAATGCTTACTTAGCCTGATTCATTGGATGCTTGCTTACATAGATCCAAGAGCCAAGATGCAGGCCACCGAGATTTTCTGCCTCCTGCCGAGGTCGAGATTTCGTACGAGCGCAAACGGCAAAAGTCCGAGAACCCAGTCTGCTGCGGCGTTTATACCGACGGCGGCGTATGTTGTGCTTGTGATGAGCTCATTAGACAGGCAGGTGCCGGCGAGCGTCTTGTTGGTGTACCGCTCCCAGAAGTACCGCACGGGCTGGCACTGGAAAGCCGCCACGAGGACGTAAAAGAGGTCGAACGCGAGGCAGACGATGAGAACCGTCCAGATGGTGACTCTGTGCCACGTCTGGGAGCAGATACGTAGTAGGAAAACACCGATTGTGAGCTTGAGAGACATGGATGTCACGACGTAGGTGAGTTCACCGGCCCAGCGCATCTGGATATAGTCAACGTTTCAGAAGGCACTCTTTGGTGGCGATTCATCTCTAGAGTTGACGCACCTCGAGCACTTTGGGGATATTCTCAAGTGGCACGGCTGCTGTGTGTTGCCCAGCGCCATATTGTATGCTCATCAGGACAAAAGTGGTATATACGATAGACGAAACCTGGCCGAGTCAATACTGAAGACGACCAATTAGTGCTGATGTGTCAACCGTACTAGTGTCCACACTGCCAGCCAGTCCTCCAAGCGGAACAACCTTAACACGAACAGCCGCACGTAGCATCGGAGACAGACCGTGAGAGATGATAGTCCAAGGAAAACGGACGCCACGGCGGCCAGCTCAGGTCCTCGATCACTTATAGCCATCGTCTTTTAAGCTATGTCCTCATGGCAATATAATAGGAGGTGCAGATAAGGCTCATTGCGGCTTACATTGGAGCCGATCTATATCATGAGCTCTCGGTTGCGATGTTTGGTTGGCCCGGGGAGAGATCATGGATGGGCAATGTCGCACTACTCGGTACGAAGCGAAATTAAAAAGGGAAGGGTATAGCTGAAGATATACTCGAGCTGGGGAATCTGGGGTATCGTGAGTCTGGTAAAGTAGCGACGAGTCCCTTGTCATCCATCCTAGAGACTGAATGAGCCGATGGGGGGGTATACTACGTTATCATCCAACGATGGGTGTTGTGCCAAGCCATTTTGTCATCTCTTTGTGGTCACCAAGGTAGGCGACATTGATGAAGAAGATAGGACTCTTTCCTTGTAAGCTCTGTGCGTCCTTCATGGTCGTTCTCCTGACTAGTTGTGGCTGCAGTGAGAGAACTACGGCCGTGATACTATAAACGGTCCGTAATCCTTGTTCGGGTGACGCTACTTCTTTTCTCCTCTCTTCTCGCCGCTTATAGCTAAGGGGAAGAAGAAGAGAAGGGAAAACAGCAAGAGATACTTACATCGGCCCGCATGAACTACGAAAGCGCATTCGTCAATGGCCGCGCACACATACCACACACATACACACATCCAGTTGATTCGGCGCCGTACCCACAACATCCAATCCGAATGAGGAAGGCTGTCCTGGTCTCGTCTTGCCTTAGTTATACCTCTTCCCCGGCCGCGATGCCCCGCGTTTTCGGACGACAAGGGTATGAAAAGGGCATTTGCTCCTTGCCTGGTAATGCCTTAGGCAAGCAAGCACTAAGTTTGCATCTTTATGCAACTCTACTGTTCGTCATTTGGCTGCTCGCTGTTTTCCACTTGCGCAAACGGGTTGTATGCGCGGTCGATCAAGTGATCAACAACCCCAGTGCCGAGAGCAGGACCGATAATACAGTGATCTACTACCGTGACTGTCTTCGCAAGCCCCAATATGAAATCGCAAGTCAGGATCGTGTCAATAGCTGCCACCACCTCAACACGCACTATGGCGGCGTTAAGAAAAACGTCTGAACATGAACAGGTCATCGCTTATGAGAAAGAAGCAAGGCAAGAAAAATCACACTCGACCTTGACAACCGTGGACTATTGTGTAATCATCAATAAGTCTGAGTAATATATGATATCGCATAAGCCTCGCAAGCTGAGGAGCTCAGCCATTTGATAAGTACGTAGGTGAATTGCGCGGCCATTATCATTGGTGCAAATGGAGGGATTGGTTGAGAAAGTTAAGTATCTTGGTCTTGCTCTTGTCTCAAATGACACGTTGCGGCTCACGATCGCTTCTTGTGCTTTTCGGCTTACATTCTCCAAATTTGTAACTTCTGAATAACGTAACGTGTGCACACCCAACCATCCTAAGCAAGGAAAATAGTAGGCCCAGGTCGGTTGCCCGTCCCCAACTTACCCAGAGCAGGGTAACACAAATACGGGAGAGAGCCAAGCTCTCAAGTTGATGTAGCCAACAGATAATGGGTCATGATGGGTAAGACGGGAGTTAAAAGCAGCTAACCTACAGATGTAGGCAGACTGCAGACTGTAGCTTAGTAGACCTCGGGATGTGGAGAGAAATGGGTGACAGCTGCCAAATTAAGACAGAGATCCAAATAAGAAAGCGAAGCGCAGAAAACCATTAGCGCTATTAAGGAATCGAACCCAACTCCACACTTATAGACTTATTCTGCCACATGCAAAGGCGGTAAGCCCAATTAAGAAAGTATAACTAAGCCATAAATGGCCACATACCCATAGTAATAAGCCAAAGTGATGTGATTATGTATGTCTTTTATGGAGATCAGCCACTGTTCTTTGATTGGTGTGATTCTGGCCCCAAAAGCAATCGCTTTTAGATCTTCTGATGACAGGGTAGCACTGGCCATAAGAATAAGCCATGAGAAAAAAATGAAACAACCTCTCATAACTAACCTCTTTGGCAGACTGTATAGATCCTATCTTATCTTATCGGCTACGGTTGATAGCTGTCGGCGACATAATTGCGTACTTGACCTGGATACTTCCAGTATATTCAACTCTTGAGGGGCCTTGTCATGTACGATCTTTTACCTATTATGTACGTCGAACGTCTTTCTTCACTCCGGTACCCCTTATATATACATACATACATACATACATCATAGTAAGCTCGATTAGCTGGTATTGAAAAGACGCACGTGTGTGGCATCAACGAACAATATGCATATGCTAAAGATGGGGGAACACATGGCAACCAAGTTCCCAACAGCACGGTTCATAGTTCGCACCTTTTGTCCACTTTATCTACCCTACCATTGCCTTTACTTTGTTGGAGGGTTGCCAGACCCGACGAATTAGGGGGAAGGAGTTCAGCCAAGTTAAGTCGAAGTCAGCCCTTAACTCTTTCAAGGCTGAGTGCATAATCACTATCACCCACTAGTTTGGAAATCCTATGCATCCTCTTCCCTAAACATACCGACCTACTTGGCTTAGGCTAAGTAGGTAATCGCCAACTCTGCATGGCTACTACTCCTAAGTAATAAGATATCTATGTACATACATAACACATGCGGGGATGTTTGCACCCCTCACACCTTCATAGCAAAAAAGGATACAGCCTAGTCTCTTGCAGAAAATGTTGTCGTCATTCTCTAAACTGGATAAAACAGGGTTGTTTCTCTTTGGGGGGTTTGGGGCGAAATGTGGGTGGGTAGTTGAAGAGGCAGGTAATGACATCTCGTACATATACCGTGATCTTCTCATGCTGCTACTACCGTGTAGTCAGCAGTATCTAGCTACTTACTTAAAGCAGACTGCGTTGTGTGTTGTAATACGATTGAAAGAACGGAGACTGGCGTGGAGAAGGATAAGGATTAATCGGCATATATTTATGTTTACTGCGGACGAACACTAACTACATTGCTTGCCTGTTTGTCTTCTTTGCTTCGTAAGTTAGACCGGATTATCAAGCTGTCTATCATAGGAATTCTCATACCTATCATTCGGTAATACATAGGCAGTCATGATCTTTGCGGACCAGGGACAACAGGGACAGGAACAGGTCCTCGCGATCGGCGCCGGCCTCTTTCTAATAGTCGGGTTGTACTACATCGCAAGCGCAATCCACAGCTGGTACCGTCTCCGACACATCCCGGGTCCGCGTCTGGGCTCGGTATCCTATCTCTGGCTCTCGCGAGCCTTGTGGAAGGGCGCGCAGTACGACTCCTACAAAACCCTCCACGATGAGTACGGTAGTCCCCTAGTGCGCGTGGGGCCCAACGAGCTCACGACCGACGACCCGGAGGTCGCCCGCCGCATGGGTAATGTTAAAAAGGGCGGCCACAACTACGCGAGGGGCAAATGGTACGACGCCATGCGTCTCAACGTCGACCACCCCTCTATGTTCAACATCCTCGATCCCCACACGCACGATAGGCAGAAGGCGAAGCTCGTGCCGGGCTACTCGGGCCGCGAGACCCCCGGTCTGGAACCCATCGTCGATGAGCAGCTCGGGAATCTCGTGCAACTGATACGCGACAAGTACGTGCATAGGAAGAAGAGCAGCAGCGACGACGACGGGGAGATCGTGCCCTTGGATCTCGCGAAGCTTATCCCGCTATACACGTTGGACATCATCTCCCAGATTTCTCTCGGTCGAGAGTTCGGCTGCGTGAAAGCTGATGAGGATATTTATGACTTCTACCGTAATACTGAGGCCCCCTTGCCCACACTGTGTATAATTGCTGAGGTGCCGTGGTTGCGGAAAATTGTGAATTCGCGCTTGGGGCTGAGATTGTTTGGGCCTAAGGAGACTGATGCAAAGGGACTAGGTAAATTAATGGGGTGAGTAGGATGGAGACTCGACTACTTCATTTTGCTATCGCTGTTAGCTAACGGTGTTGATAGATTGGCGAATGAAAGAGTCCGACAGAGATGGGCATCAGATGTCAAAGATCAGCCAGACATGCTAGTACGTTAATCCGGGCCTTCTACTTGATTTTCGACGTCGAACGGAGCATATCTATTATAAAATTGTTGCCAAACTCTCTCCAATTTCCGCGACTTTACTACATACTCCTGTTGTATAGTCAAGGATGTCCACCGCTAATAGGAAAAAAGGGGTCATGGATACGCCACGGAGTCACGCAGAAAGAGTGCGAGACCGAAGCGCTTCTATCATTCATCGCCGGATCCGAAACCACCGCCACCTCCGTGATACTCACGCTATTGTATATCATATCCACGCCTCTTATCTACCAGAAATTGAAAGAAGAGATAAACACCGCGATACGAGAGGGAAGAGCCTCGAGTCCCATCACAAATGCCGAAGCTAGAGAACTTCCTTACTTGCAGGTGTGTTCCGACCATTCTTAATATCTTAATTCTTTCACCTAGTTAGAAACGTGTAGATTAGCTACACCTTACCTTGAGTGGAGGAAGAGCAAGCCTCATACGGTCGCTAACCCCTTACACTACCAGGCCGTCATATACGAAGGTCTCCGCATACGGCCCGTAACGACACACGCTTTCCCGAAAGAGGTTCCTCCGGAGGGTGACACGATCCACGGCCACTTTATCCCCGGCGGTACCTCCATCAGCACCAACATCTCTGCCCTGCTCCGGTCCAAGCGGCTCTTTGGCAGCGACGCCGAGATCTTCCGGCCGGAGCGCTTCCTCGAGGCGCCCGACGAGGCAACCCGTCTGGAGATGCAGCGGAATGTCGAGCTCAACTTTGGCTATGGTCGGTGGATGTGTGCCGGGAAGTCCATCGCGTATATTGAGCTTAATAAGACATATTTCGAGGTATGTTGCTAGTTGTAAAAGTATTGCTGCTCGGACATGAAATTGCTAATATGAAGGGTCAAGCTCCTCCGCCACTTTGATTTCCAAATCGTCGACCCGAAGGCGGGCATGAACTCGCCTTCTTGGGGCATATTTACCGATAAAAAGCTCTTTGTGATGGTTACAGAGTTCGCTGCCAGGGTGTAGATTGGACGGTGAGGGGAGGAGGAAGTCATCTTCATTTCCCCAAACATGAATCCTGATACATCCTCGCTGTCGGATCACAGGCGGCGTACGCTATCACACGAAGTCTCTACGGTTAATGTACTTATGCTAGGTACTTGGTCAAGGCATAGGATATTTATACGGATAATAGTAATCATATGAAACCATTCTCAGCTAGCTGCGGCTGTAGATAGTCCTCCGGAGTAGTTTTTCTAACGTGTTTTCTAACGTGTTTTCTAACAACCCTGTTAGATCACATTATTAGCTCATTCACAGAGAGGACCTAACTTGCTAATCGATGCAGTCTTAAAGACTGCGATTGAGCATCTAAAGACCAAATATTCGACTTAAAACTGCAATTCCAAAACGCTCATGCTATGCCTTGTATCTAATATTCATAAAAGTTCCTAATAACAGCGAATACCATTTTCGCTCAAACACTTATACAGCAGCATAAGCACGTTGACAATAATACCAACTCACCTAACCTAACTTGCCGAAGTATACAGAGATCTACTACATATTAAGTATATTGAACGGAATGCCGAAGGATATTTACTTGGTACAGGTCGGGAAAAGACTAGGCGCTGAGTCTATTGACGTAGAATGAGAACTGGATATGATACACTAACTAGTTACACCCCTTGATGGGGATGAAGAGTCATCACATGTAGCCTTGTACAAAACTTCATAAACGAGGCAGGCAGCGCATTTGAACAATTGGCTTAGATCAAGGCGAGTACGATGAAGAGGTTGAGGAACACTGTAGAACGGAATAGTGAGGGGGGATGTAGAATAGATATATGATGAGGAAATGTCTACATGAAGGTTCGAATCACACTCCATGCTCAGCTATCTCATTTGCATCGGCCGCTATTATGATAAGAGTTAAGACATGAGACAGAGGGGTTCACCGACGGTGAAAAGGCTGTACGTGCGTGCTACGAAGACCAGAGCAGCACTTGTTGAAGCAGAGTTCCAGCTAGAGCTCTAGGAGTTTGAACATTTATCTACTTACTTACTCATAGCTCATAGTAGGCAAATAGACCATTGGCTACGTGTAATGGAATAATACAATTACCAAACAACTTCATATCGTATTAGGTAAGTATTCCATTTTCTCTCTATGGCAGGATGAGATGCGATGCGATGCGATGCGATGCGATAAACAAGATAGGCAAACTATTATCGTAACATAAAGAGGTCCTTCAACCTACAAAAGTAGGACCGCATACAGAGACACAGCATCTTACTACCTAACCTGTTATAACATGTAGTCAGGCAATCTGTCATAGCTTGAAGAGACGCCAGTCAGCCTTTCCTTGATAGAAGATTGCTCAATCGGCTGTACGGTGTCATTAAAATAGGGGAGACCGGGATCGACGATAAATTGTCACTACATGTCAACCACTTCCGATAGAAAAGGAGCAGGCTGCGGCGACTGTGCTATACGTAAGTCATATTTACCGCTACTGTAATCTTCGTAATGCGCTCGCTGGAGCATGAGCAAAGTTCTTTCTGGCTATCTGGCTCGGATATGGGGGCAATAAGTCCTTTCGCATACCATCTTGTGTATGTTCACACCGCTCCCGTGATCTTGGTAGCAAACGAGACAGAGACTGATCGTCCCTATTGTAATCTGCAACGCTGAGTGAGCGACTGAGTATATATACGTGCACGTGGTGTTTTGGTTGCTTCCCGGGTTTGCCGTTCATCCCCCTTAGCTTCACATAAGCAGAGTGCAGTAAATACGCACTCTTGAGAGCCGTCAGTTAGGGCGAGAGCCAGGGAGCTCGCACGTTCTTACTTAGACGGTATATTGCATTGTTTGACTGTTACTGGGTTCTACCCTAACTAACCCTGTTTCGCACTGGTAGGTAAGTGGTCCTAGGATACATCTTACCTTCATGTAGACTTGCCTTAAGTCATAGTTCAAAGTTTTGTTCCCAGCTCTGGCAAAAGCATCTTCATGCCAACCAAAAGGCCGATGCTTCCCGAACCCAAGTAATTTAGCCTGAAACATGTCCTTGTCCCCGGCAATGAGACGTGGTGGCACAACTTGGGCGAGCATATCACAAGGTCCGGTTACTGTCGCTCACCTATTGTCAGGGTAGATTAGGTTATAAATGTCGCGAAGGCTTGCCGTTTGCCGCCTGCAGGATCATCACGAGGCAGTGACCAGACCCAAGCGCTCCTCTCTCTTTGAAAATGGCGACACTTCAAGGCTGTTGTATCAATGCTACAAATCCCCTCCTATTTCGCCGATGCGAGCCTGAGTGCTTTTTTTCTTTTTGCTCACCGCCACGTCAATATGACTGTGAACAGGGGCAAAAAAATCAATGCATCAGGTGATAGGGAGATCAGGTGATTGATGGGATGAGCATGACTCTTCCCCCTCGTACGCGAGGGGAAAAGAGAAATCGAGGCCTGAAACGGGACCCGGCGAAGCTTGGTCAAAGAAAAATCGGCCTCGGCTGCTACCTAGGTATACTACCAACCTGACCGCCTGGTGTTGGCCTTGGGTCTTCTTCGCTTTCCTACCCAACGAAACCCAAAACCTAGAGATCAAGATCGCCCGGCGTGCATATAGAAGAGTTTTTTTTTTTCTTTCTTTCCATCCCCTGGCGGCCTCCGTGATATTTTGCCACGGCCTTTTGAACGATGATGGAGAAAGGATTCACCATTTCATGCGAAATGTTAGAACTTAAGAATAGCTGTTGTAGGTGACGAATGCAAGAACGATACTTGCAAAAACTAACAACTACTAGGTAGCCTAGCAGATAAAAATCTGCACAAGCGCCGGAGTTACCTTGGCAGTTTATGTGAGCTTAATAACAAAAGTTTATGTAAACATGCTCTATGAAGTCATCAGTAGACTTGCGTAATAAAGTCGGTGAAACGTTGTGACTGACGGATTCTAAACGTGGCCGTCGCCTTGAACTCTGCTGTGGCTAGTGACAAGAGTATACTTTGTCCGGCTGCTATAGAAATGGGGCTGACCAGGGGTCCCGTCCCGTCAGGTTCCATCGGCCTGTATTCTGCACCTATCCCCGGGGTCGGTCTCCGTACTATATTTTGTAGTTGATGTGTTGGCAGAGTGGCGCAAGTGGAGTGGGAGGCCGCACACAAGCCACTTTCGCCTCATCTTGCCACATGCCAGAGTCGCTCTTTGAATTTCTTTCAGCTCCCCAAGGGTTTGACGCTTCGGCGAGGCCAATCTGAAGACCTCCGAACTCCGTGGTATTACTATTACCAAGCCAGTAAAAGTCGTCTGGCAGCAACAACAAGCATGCCCCCCAAATACACTTTTGCCAATGGCCCTTGAACCCAACTATTGGCAACGTAACAATGATACTCAAGGTACCTGAACACCCGCGCATCCGGGGCGCAGTGTATGACAATACGAGGTAGGTGCCCTACTGTTGGACCTCGTTAGTCACATCGTGCAATGCCAACGTGGTGCCGGTTTCGGTCGGCATTGTAGTGGGGTGTAGAAGAACTACAGACAGGGGTCCGATTTGGAACTGCCGGTTCAATGTTTGCTTTGCGCCTCATCACAGATCTTGATTGTCATGCCTGCTTGAGATTCAAGCGGGTCATGTTTCTGGCATAAGCGCATGAGTATGTAGGTACCGGACATCTCGTATTGGTACTTACATACCTTAATCTACGTGGTAGGTAAAAATAGTGCCTGATCGATCAGTAGATTACGGCGAAGTACCTGGAAGAACCCTGAATGTTGTATGAGATGTAGTAAGGTTATGGTCGCAATGAGGTCGCTAGATTGATAAGACGGGAGATGAAACAAAGGAAGGGCGAGAACACGGTACGTATCGCGACAAGCGCGTACGATCGTATGAAATTGGGTTGTATCACGGCGTTGAAGATTGCGTGGGGATGTCCAGGCGCGTAGCCGCCGCTTCTACTAGGTATCGCCTTTCTTACGGCAGTACTGCTGTATAGGCACACACTGGTTGAAAACGCTCAAGAGATGGACCAACGTACCTGGGTACTATGTATTGGTAATCGGGCGCTCGGGATGCCAGCGGCAGTTGGTGTTATGGCCCGTGCTGCTGTCAGATGCCTTGGCCATCGGTAATATTAAGAAGCGGCCGTTTAATCGGGGCGCTTCCATCGAGGCGGCTACTCCTACACGAGCCTCACGTTGTTAATTATGCGAGGCGTCCATGACGGGGTTACGTCATGGCCAATCAGTGTCACCTGCTGCACTTTATTGTGTATCAGTATATGACTGATTCCGTAGTGCTTGAGATTTCATAGATTACTACTCTGGTTTTCGAGGTTGGTGAGAAGGAACCTTGCAGCGGAAGGCTTCTCATGTGATGAAGGCCGAGTGATCAACTATGTCACAAGATCAAGGGATTCAAGGGCCTGAAGGGACTTTAGCGACCCAAGGGATTCAAACAGACAGGGTGATCGGCCCGGAGGCAAGGAAGCAAGTAAGGCCGGTGATCATTCATGTTATGTAGGTAACGCCTGTAAATGATGTTGGTCAGCATTGAAGCAATATTTCTTATCGTGAAGGTGTATGCTGTATGTGCTTTTCCATGTTGTGGGAAACAAACGGCAAAGGGCGGTTTTCTTGCTCGCTACAGCATACAGCAGAAGTCGGAAAGGCCGTTGATAGCCTACCGAGATGGTACATTAGAGCTGACCAGTTAGGTTAGCGTATCCCTTAGCCTTAGTGCATACATATAGGTATCGCTTAGGCTTGTTAGGTAAGCAAGGTAACCTGCGCAGGTAGGTACACAGGCATCTAATGTCACTATACAGCCATTGGTACAGGAGCCTCGTGCGCACAGGTCAAACAGACATTTGCAAAGATTCGAGTCACATCTTCAACAGCACGATTCTCATCGACATACCGCGTCTAAGGAACCCAAATCTTGGTGCTCGTCTCCCAGCCCTCTGGCTCAGCCAATCTTCAAGACTCTTGCTATGTAGCAACTGCCGTCCGCATTTAGTAATTGTATCTCAGGAGGTGCTCTTCGGTTGTGTAAGTTATGGCTTTTTGTCATATGATTAAGATCTGTCAGTGCTCTGGATTGAAGATTTACCCCGCCCAAGTTGCCGGCGCCTTCAACCCGTATACAGGTGTAACCATCTCTAGGGCATCTCTCTTCTCGATGGGTTTCATGTCGTGGAGATCCCAACCACTTGGTAGGTCGTCATCGGACTTTTCGCGCCTCTGGCTCCTTTACTGCCCACCAACACGACAAAGTCGCCGGCAGATTCCTAACTTAGATTCGACACTTCGTTAGTCACCTACAATATCGGTCCACCACAGCCTGCTATTGCCTGGTCGATGAATGAACGACGAGGCCTGGTGATCTCTTGATGGCTCGACGGTGTCCAAAGAGAGGAGCCGCGCAGCTGCAGTGGACATGGTTTTTATGCATGCTCGAGAATTGGGAAATGTCTGTCTTCCCTGGATCCCTGCCTTGCTTTAAAAAGACCCTGGGACCATTTAAGGTGTTAGGTGCCCTTTTATCTGGTATTGCTATTCGCTCTTCATGGAAAAAGAATAGGTTCTGTTTGGCCCTTTATTTATTTATCCCTTCTTGGTCTCCCTTCTGGGACATCATGTGTTATTTGGAGCTTACCTGGGCCATTCGAATTTAGAGCCAATGAAAAATTGGCGTCGTTTCGCTCTCTCCACATCTAACAACCCTCCGGCTCAACAGTACCGACCAATAAGATGCCAGAAGTGCCATATCGTGTCTACACACCTCTTCTCATCATCCGCCACTAGCCAGGGTCTCAACCTGGAGAGAGGCTGTCTACAGGTTCTCGTTGAATCTCGACGTTACTCGCCCATTAACTGGTCGGACAAGACTATCTTGTTCCCAATTTCGGCAAAAGCTGTAGCTTTCTAGGTCCATACTTCCGCAGTTTAGAACCTGTTCTCGGCTCCTCGTCTCCTCGTCTTCAGCCGCCCTCGACCAGAAAGGCTCGAATGGCTGCCCCAGGTTTCTCCAGACGCTGGAAGTACCCGCCTGCCCCTGATAACGTGCGGCGCGCGTTACTGGGACCGAAACCTGCCTTTCCTCGTCAAGCTGTTGACATCCAGGGATCACCGGAGGAGGAGGACCAGTCCTTCTGGTGCCCTAGGGGTGTCCCGGCGTAAGTCCTGCATATTACTCGAGTGAGATGCACATGGCTTGATGGATCCAAGAAACTGTGTCCATTGATAATTTAAGAACTAGCGTATAGCTCACATTCTATGTTTCGAGACCTTGCAAGGGCAGATGCAGAAACGAAAAGACTACCGAATTAGTTCCACGCTACGTGGGAGGTAGCAGTACTTATTGATATCTCCCTTATTGCTACTGTCTCGGCCCCTCGAAAACGGCCTTTCACCTCGACGGTAACGGGAGGTCAGGTGGCAGGTCGTCATTTCTGCATAGTTTCAGCTCATAGTTGCTTTACCTGTTACTGGAGAGACTTGACTGTTACAATTTGGTCGACCTAGTCGGAGAACATGGAAGTTGACATGAGCTTATGGAGTACAATGGACCTACCTACTTGATAACATGGTTCGGCCCGTTCAGAATCAGTCTAGTTATGATAGGGCTTACGGACGACTATTTGAAGCTTCCCAATGAGGTAGATATCTACGCCTGGTCTCTTTCTCTAAGCCGAGAAATGAAGTTGCAGCAGTCGAGCCTGGAGAGGCATCGTACCATTCAAACAGTAGAGGAAATATGTAGACGCAAGATGGTCCGCATATCAAGCCTGATCGGAATCGGGGCCGTATGCAGCTGTGGGTCAACCGACCATACGAGTGCTTTACTTCGAACAGAGACCGCGGCTCTAGCAACGAGATTATTGGCGGCAATGGTGCAGTGGTGTCTTCCTTGACCTGCAGTGAGATAATACTACCTCTCCATTGACCCCCCTCTTTTCTATCCAGGCAATCCATTTGGTGCTGGCTGGCATCCTATATCAATATATACCTGGCTATAATTTATCAGCCAGGACTGTCTACAGAAACCGTCAAAGTGTTCTAGAAGAGAGAGTAAAATGAAGATGTGTTTCGGGCAATATCGGCTTTATTTGCTTTTGGGGGTTTCGACTGAGACGGTGCTATCAGTTTGATAGGCGTCTTGTTAGTAGTCCAAGACTCAAATGGTCTGTCCAAGGCATGCCTACGAATGGTGGTGAGAGAAAGGGTAGATAGACGCCGTCAATATTTTGCATTTTATTTCCGCACCTAACCAGACAAATACAGAAGAAATGATAATCAAACAAATATTATACAGCTTGATAAAAACAAAAATAAAACATAAACAAAGACTATTAGATGTTAGTTATTGTCTCACTTTTCTGCGCGGGCAATCAAGTCAAGTCGTCGTGCCGCAGCATACCTGTGTGTGTTGTACATCCAACACACATTCCGCACTGCCCGTGATGATGTGAAAAGGTGTCCGAGGCAACTTGAATACTATACCTACCCAAGGTTGATTTTGCGCATACCTAATTGAATGGGACTTCGAGTTGGGTTGAAGCTCGATTGCGTACGTACTTGCAACGGTACCTACATGCGCGCATCTACATGTGAGATGGAGCTTCGGAGTTCTTGTACCGGTACTTTGCGGTGTACATATAAGGGAGGTAGTATCTAGAGCAGGCAGGTACGTACCTGGTCGATGCCGCAATTGCGAGGCGAAAGGTGGCGCTGTCGTGGTGCATTAGAGTGCACTGGCCACACATGCAGCTTTTCAGCTTGGATCATCAGCAAAGATGATTTTTATTTGTCGTGTTGTGGTCAACATCTGCAAGCCCGGTACACAGCCCACTTCTGCCGCGCATGACCCAGTGTACCAATGTACCAGTGTACCAGTGCACCAGCGTGCCAGTGTGCAACTGCAGATTCTCTACCCAAAGGCGAGGTTTACCACAAGCTCGGTCGCAGTCGGCGGAATGCACTGATCCTACCACAGTTACCCTGTTTAAGGTAGGCCTGACCCGACCCGCAACCCACGGTCCACGGCAACCCAAACACTATCTGGGTAGTCGTGCTGCTAAAGTGCCCTGCCATCATCACTCGACATCACCACTAGCAGAGACACCGCTAGCCTGCCTGTGTATGCAATTCTTCGCATACTCCGATTCTATGACTCTTCGTTGTTGGTACGGTAAGTACTGTAACCGATGCAACATGCCAACCTTTATCCATCAACTCATGCACGAGAGCGGGCCACGCTTTTAGGGATCCTCCTCGCCCTAGTCAAGAAAGGGATTAAATAGAAAAAATTAATTAACATGACATACAGTATTAAATAGGAGACCCGCGATCGATGGCGACTAACACCGGTTGCGCTTGCAGCAGTTACAGCAGTACATATAACGCCTGATACTATACCTACCATACCTTAACCTAGCCTCCCTACCCTGTCCGGCTGTATGCTTGCAAGATATACTGGAGCCTTTAGGACTTCTCTATAACTCACCCCCACCACCCACACCCAGCACGGTGGTTTGTCTTACCCTCCTCTTTTCTTTCTTCACGAGATTCTATCATCGTCCACGTTCTCTTCTTTTTAATCGCGGCTGTAGGCGTCTCAGCTAATAACCCTGTCCTCCCGGGGGAACCGCCTCATTCCGTTGCCGCCCTTTTTCTTAACCCTTATTATATTTATCATTTATCACTTTATACCACTTATACCACTTATACATACGTTGACAGCCCTCCCGCTCTCTCTCACAACGCCTCTCTCCACAGTTCCTATAGATATCGGTCCTCACGGCTACCTTTCCTATATCTCACTCGTGCTTACCTCCGGTCTTCAAAGATAGTCTATCGTCTATACTTGGCGCACACCTATACACACACACAGAGAGAGAGAGACAGATATATACAGGCACATAATCATGCCTCCGCAACTGTTACCGGCTTCCGCCGCCGCGTTCGCTCCTCGTGCTTCATCAGTCAACGTTGTTCTAGGCTCGAAGGTGGAACCGTGGTTGACTACAACTCTCAAGCGTATTAACCGAGTTAAACGACCCCTCAACAGCGTGCCTCAACATCAAAGATGTCTCACAGAAACGCTGTCGTCTCCCAACGCTATATGGACCCTGGCTTCATTGATGCTGCCCAAGCACCCGGAATCTGAGCAGCGAAGTGATTCGAACTCTTCTACTCCGAGCTACGGGTTAATTCATATCGAGGCGTACATTGTTCACGTGGACATGGTACTGCGACACGAGGTTGCGTACAAGTTGACTCCCGACACCATAGAGGCGCTTATCGAGCATCACAAGGATGTCTTCTGTGTCGACGCCAAGGCTGATTCGTATGACTGGCCCGAGAAGGAGCAGCACGCCAAGAAACTCCATGAAGACTTCGTACAAGCGATCAACAAGTACGTCTATAGGACCCAGGTCAACGCTTTGGAAGGCTTGGAAGAGGAGGGCGCCGGAGAGTTACTAGAGAGAAGGAGCGAGGAGGTTAAGAATAGCATCCTGGCCTTGCTGAACAAGCCACTGCTTCCACCGCCGCCTAAGATTGTCGACATCGTCCGTCAACCACAGCTTTTGCCCAGTTCGCCCGCTGGCGCTGCCTTCTGGTCGCAAACGACTCACTCGCCGGGAATCCCAGCGCCCGTCGATTCGTGGCGGGTTCTTCCTTCGAGCCCAGCCGTCACCTCGACTTCCACCGAGTCTAGCACGCCGATCTGGACAAATATGGCTTTGCATGAGATCCAGTTGCCGTCTCCTACTCCGTCCTTCAGCCAGCCATACTCCTCTGCTGGGATGTTCTACAGCTCCCCCATGGTTACCTCTCCGATCCCGGCATTACCACTACCGAGCATGCTAGCGTCGCATTGCGGTGTAAACATGGGCTACGGTAGTTTTGGCTGGGATAGGTACCAAGAGTATGCCACGACCATGTGACAACCACCGCCTAAACCGAGGGATCGCTACCCTGCAGTGACGACCTCATGAATGTCACTCTCCATCAAACTCGTGGTCCAACTTATCCTTCCCGACTCGGACGGAGCACTCGCGGCGTATATCTCATCAATTATATCCCAAGGCATTTTGGCGTTTTACATATACCAAGGGCGACCTCGCGGCCGATCTACCAACAGTACTAATTCGGTTTTCACTTTCCTTTTATTTGGTCTCGATGTTTAAGCAAGCGGGCGTTTGTCTTTTCTTATGACGGAACTCTTAACATCACCACAACGGCTAGCCCGGTCAAAGCTACAGTCGCTTCTTCTTGTTTCATCTCGTCATGGCAGGGACCGGGTGGGCTTATTGAATGCATTTACACTCAGGGCGGGCCTCGACAGCATATAGCGGGGCCGGTTTTTCCTTGTTTTTCCTCCTTACACATTCAAAGAAAGAGATACAGGCAGCAATGCACCACCATATCTCCCGGCTCAGACCGGGACGGGCTATTTCGGATTCTTGGGTTCCCCCCCAAAAAAATTTCTGTTCATCTCACGGCATAAAAGAGGCTTTCTTATACATGGTCCCCGACACACTGCGGCCGGATACGGCAAACTCATCGACTACTCGAACCGGCCAGCACACACTCACTACAAGTTTTGTCTTTTCACTCTACCCAGGCCTTGGTTTTAATGTTTAACGAATGATCGGACGACCTAATGACGAATAGTGTCACGAGCTTACTAATGATCTTACTCTGCGAAAGAAAGTATGCGACTTGAGGTTGGACTTTCTATTCGAACTATTTAAGTCAAATAAGCAGTGGCGGACCATTCAAAGGACAATGCATACGGACCGTGTCTGAATAATATGCATGTCCGCGGTTGACCATCTGAATCATATCGGAGCCCAATACAGATAAATCTTGGTATCTGCGATACCGCTGTTAGAGGCTGGCACTGGCTGTCTACTTATTGATCAAGGTCGATTCCCTGGGTTCATCCTGCCGGCCGTGGCAAGATCGGCTGGCGGGATGTGCCTGGGTGTAATCAGGGGGGCTTGGAAGCGAGCGGGGACAGATCTCACGATCAGAAGCAAAAAGAAAAAGAAAAGAAAAGTTGGGTATCAACATGTAACATTTTCTGCCGGACAGAAAAGCGTAAGACCCTCTACCAGCCGTCTAATGTCGACATCATCCTGGCCCGCGATGCCCCCGATTCTCGAGCTACTTCATTGTGGGGCTATCAAACGAAGCGCCGCGTCGAGTGTAAAAGACCGGCAAACCTTACCTTCGCTCAAATATACCTTAGCGCCCCCACGTGGCACTGATGTGACGGTGCGGGAAGAAGGAAAGGAAGGAAAGAAGGAAGGCACTGCAGATGTGCGTGCGTCACTCGCATACATAGTACATGCATGCTGTCCTCGCGCGACGCCGGGTCAGGATTGATGGAACAGCCAAAAAAACAACCGTAGCATCATCTCACTACGTCCGGAAACCGTCTCCTTTATTCCGAGGTACAATGCCACGTACGGAAACGTTTCACGGCTACCCACCTCCGGGATAAGGGAAGTAGGTGAAGGGAAGCCACACTTCACGAAGGGTCAAGAGAGGTGAATCAAAGGAAAAACAAACCCTGCTGTGCAGGGTTTCTCTGTGTTTCACTCCTTGCCTCCCCGCTGAGGAAGAGGGCATCGTTTGGCGTATTTTATCCATACGTATAATAATGTGTCCGTCTTTGTTGGCATGAGATGCTGGTCTCGAAAATGGCGTCGGGTACTAAAAGCCGGGGATTTAGTCCGCCCTGGGGGCGGTCCTCCGGCTTTTGGGGGAGGGTGCTTGCTTAGGGCCGGTATTCTTCAGCGGATGCTTACGTTGCCTTTCGAGTAACCTTCCCCGACGCCATTTTTTAACTCCCCCTTATCCTGCTTGTCATATTTTAGGTATTGTCACATAGTAGTAGGTTAGGCACCTCTAGTTAATTCTTGCAAAATCAAAAAAAGAGACCGAAAATTCATACGCATATCTGGACTACATACTTCTTACAACATCAATGTGTGAAAAACTGTTTTGTACTGTAGAAACTAGGGCAAAAACTTGGCGCATGCAGGTTCTAGGTATGCATACAAAAACCGCATGTTAGTCATCACCTGTATATTAGGCTATTCATGAAAATTTTTGATATGAATTTTTGTCTGTCTGCCTGGGCATCTATGCGAAGGTGTATGTTGTATGTATACGAAAAGGGCTCCGCTTAGCCGCAGGGTAAAGCGCGCGGTCAGTCAGTCAATCAGTTAGACTAGTCAGTCAGCTTACTACGTAGACTCGAACAGCCAACGCCAAGCTCTTAACGTCCTTGTCTCGTCTTGCCTTGCCTTGTCATGGTATGATATAATATGATACGATAGGATATCATATGGCGTGGTGAAAGATCGATCGTATATGCAAGACAGGGCACGACACTTTGTTCAATAGGTATACTAGCCTACCTACCTACTTTACACCGTTACCGTATGGGAGTACGTCTTTAAATGACTACTTGTGTAGGTAAGCATGCCTAGCCGCGCGGCCCACCATAAGCAAGGGGGGCAGGGCGAAGGGGTAAGAAAGGGAAAAAGGGAAAAGGGGAAGGGAATAGTAGGGCGTATTTTCAGTCTGGTGGTAAGTACCGTGTAAAGAGTATACAAGAGAAAGGGTATTATCCAAAAAATAGATAGTCTTGTTTTCATTTATTCTTTATCTTTATACCTTTCTTACGTTTGGTATGTACATCTGTAGGCCCCCAGGTACTCAGCGTTGTCATCGGGGGATTGTGTTACTTTGTTATTGCGGGGTCTAGTCCTGTTGGTTCCTAACTACTTACCTATGTAGGTCAGTATCAAGACAACGGGGGCTACATGTATGGTTGTCAGGTAGTTCCAAGGCTTTGTCAGACCACGTTTTTACACTCTCGGGAAAGGCGCATGAGATAAGTATATCTCTCTATCCATGATATGTGAGGTATAAGATGTAAAAACACATGAAGGCGTAAATGGGGATAGTCGTTGGTTGTCGGTTGACTGTTAGTACCTAGGTTTAGTTATTTCTGTACACCATATTCATACTGCTTTGACCTAGGACCTGAGGCATTATTATATATACACACCTACATACACACCCGCATACTTACGTGCATACATGCATTATCATGCCTAACTTACCCAGCTTCTCGGGTCTAGAACCGACTCCTTACATGGACACATCTCAGGTATGGGTAGGCAGATGCAAATAAGCAAGGCATGATTAATGACTTAAGGTGCCCAAAACGGGCGTCCTACAGCTAGGTTGTGATCTAGACAGAACCAGGACAAGGGAGTGTTAAGGTGAATGTGACTGATACCCTTTCCGCAGTTATCGCGTGTGATGAAGAAGACGCCTTCTTGTTAAAGGTTTCGAGGCTGCTGCATTTGCATTGCCTTGCATTGCATCTCATGCCTTAGGTACTCAGTAAAGAATGGGTTCCCCGTCATTGGTTCGCGCTTAGAAGGAAGGCACATATATATGCAAGTAAGTATGCATGTGTGTGTGTGCTATGTCAGGTATAAGGTATGCCTGCAGGGTAAAAGTGCATATTAAGGTAGGTATTGAAAACGCCCAGAGAAATCTGCCCTCCCTTACCTTTCCACGTGCCGTGTTACTAACAACCTATTACCTAACGTGTATATGTATGTTAGGTAGAATGTGTTGCGGTCTAGATTAGTTAATTTTACCCAAGTTAGACTACTAACAGCCCTACGGCCGATTTGGCTGACGAGCGCTTCACTATCTTACTTGGGTACATATGTCAGCTTAGGTGGGGGTTCGGGGCATGGTAGATAGCCCTTCGATACGGTAGTAAACTCATGTAGGTAACCACTTCTCCCGAAAGGATACCGAAGGGCCGGCTTTTCCGGTGCAGCCTTTTACCCGGTTTCCCTTCCGTAATGCACATGCAGTGTAAGGCAGCGCATACAGCAGTACTTGTTTATTACGCCCACATGTTGGCTTTGGCTAGAGACGGAGAAAAGGATAGAGAGGGATAGCATCGGGGCGGCTTTATCCCGCCCGCCGCAGATATCTCGGAAACATGTGCTCTACCAGCGTGTTTATATACCTACCGGTATTAATCACAGTGGTTCAGGTATTAGCATGTGACTGACTGACTGACTGACTGACTGTAAGACGAGAACAAGCCGTTTGTATGCGGGTTATAGTACAGTCGTGTTATGGACCTCATATATGTCTCTACCACTTTATATCATGCATATATAGTATGTTGTATACGATCTTCAGCCCCCTATGGTATGCATGTGGGGTTGCAACAGCTAGGTTGTATACAGGTACTATACCTAAGGACCGTAGTATTCATTATGCATAACGGTGTGTTTGAGCTTTTTCTCCCCTCCAACTCCTTTTCTTTAACGGCGGCCATGCCTATTGGCCAGCTTACGGGCGTATGCAGTACTGCGAGCTGGCTGACGCAATAAACAAGCTTTTCTTTGAAGATTCTTCAAGCTCAGTTGTACATTAGTGGAATCACCCAACCGGCGCTATGCGATGCGACGCGGTGCGCCTTGCAATGCAATGCGAATGCGAATGATTCATTCCATGCATTTTATGCATCCCCTTTTGATACGGCTTTCGCCACCGAGTCACTACGTATGTGATAAATTTAGTTCTCTCTCTGTAAAGCTGCGACGGGTGCATGTAGATAGAGTGAGAAATGTGTCCGTGGATGCGCCGGGTTTAGAGAAAGAACAATACTCTGTAAAATACCACTGCTTTAGGTTAGTACGTTACACTTACTATGCAGGTAAGTTAATACCTACTAGGTAAGCACAGGTGAGGGGGTATGTCCCTACATACAGTAGGTAGTTAGGGCGCTACCTAGGCACTCAAGGCACTCTAATTCCACCTAAACCTTTCAGCTCACCAGGGCGTCTTTTTGCCCAGGTTAGGCAACTGCCGATCATCTTGATTGGTCGATTGCCCTATACTGCCCACCCCGGCTCCCCCGTGACGCCAAACTGGGTCCAAAACCAGGCTGTCGGGCCGCATCAGGGAGCATTATAGGACAGCCGCGTCTTGTTGAATTGTTAGTCGTTGGTTACAGAGTCGGCTGTTGGTTTCTCCTGGGACATACGCACGCGATCATATATCACTACAATCGTGTCTGCAAACACGCCCTTCTTTGACTACGTATCTATAACCAACACGTTCTCCTTTGCTGCCTACGACCTAGTCTACCCGATAATAAGGCTCGGTAACCCGTAGAGTCGGGCCTGTGCCCGTGCACTCAAGTACATACCAGTTACGTGCGAGTTGGTCGGAAAGGGGTAGCTGTATCCTAGAGGCACAATAAGGTTGTGGTCTCGGTTGGTGCAGCGCTACTTACTCTGAAACGTCACACTAGTAGAAGATTTAATATGTTATATTCTATATCTGCCTGTAACACGAGGACATCGTGCTTGTTCCCAGACATCAGATAATGCCTTTGTTGCTTGTACCGGTACTTAGAGTACTTCCTCTGTATTAACCCTTACCTTATTGTTAGTCGTTTTGGTATGCAGGTAATCGATCTTTACTTACAGTTTGCTTACATGGCGGTTAGCTCGGTAAGGAGATGGTCATACGCGCCACATGTCGGTTTTTCCTTGTTAAACCAAGTATTCGAAACAAGGCCGATGATCGGTCACGCGGACGTATTGTGCTTAGCTTAGCATATTGCTTCACCATACCTATTTGGCCCAGTCAACTGATATTATGCGCAGGCAATACCCATTGTTGTCGTGTAAAATGCTGGCGTCATTTATTGATTGACCGATTGATTGATTTATGTGCAATGCAACGCGCGTACAGCAACACAAACCAAGCCGGACCCTTGAGGAAAAGATATTCGCCACGGTAGGACTCAGAATCTCAGATCGGACGGAGAGGGTGGAGGGAATACCCACGCGACTCTCACGTGCCGCACGAGGAAGAAACGTTTTTTCAAGGAAGATGCGACTTCGGTCTGGCCATGTGTGATTCTACGTAGGCTGAACCAACCATAAGGTTCCTCATCTCCGAAACGAGAATGTCTAGTCACACGAGTAAAGTCTGGTACCTCAGAGATTAGCTTTTGCTTCGGTGCAGTATACCTGCATGTTCCCGTTTTGTTGATCTTTGGTCTCCCTTGCTGGCGGTGTGGCTGAGTTCTTCGTCGGAAAGCTGGTGGTTAGCAACCACTCTTTGGACAGGTAGATAGATAAAGTGTTCTTCGTATTAGCTGACTAGGTAAGCATCTATCCAGCAGTAGCAGTAGGCCAGAACCTGCCTATGCATACGGCTGAGACGCTGGGGAGACTTGATTTACGCAAGTAAGGGACTCTGCAGATTCTCTAACGAGCGCAAACAACACATCTCGTCCTATAATACTTGATGATGTAGAAAGAGCAAAGAAATGACATCACCCCTCACCCGCGGTATCACCTCAAAAGCTGCAACGTGATTAATCCAGAAAAATATTTACTTTTTCGACAAAACACGGCATGTTATTTCAGCTCTAGCGCTTCTGCTGTGCATGTGTCTTTCTCTGTGTGACCCGAACCCGAGAGAAGGCTGATAACTGATGGCTTTCAGAATTTAGTTAGCTTGCAGCGCTGAGATAGACAAACCCGGGAAGAGGGTGACACGAGGTTCGCTCATATGTTCAGAAGCATCTGCGGGTCTCCGTCTCTTCGGTAGTTAGACGATGCATGTCGGTGCGATCGGAGGCTCCTCTGTGTGTGTGTGATCTGATGCCATGTGCCGAATATGCGGGGTCAAAGACGATGAATCTAACATCTAGATCACCGATGTAGGTTAGACGAGTTGCTCTGAGCTAGCCTAGTAGATCCTTACTTTCCCGCCTTGACTGTCGTGCTCCCCGATGGAAAAGAGGGGGATAGAAACTAATGGGATGTACAACGGGCTGGTTGTATCAAGGTCAGCTGGATTGGATTAGTGATCGTGCGTAATACTACGTTGAATCACCTGTCTAGAATATCAACTTAGGACTAGGGCACGTGTTTTGTAGCGGTTGTGTTTGAGATACCTGGAATTCTCGCGTCTAATGCTAGCAGCTGAGCCCTCGGCATCATCACAGGACAGGTTTTGCGACGCTTTTATCTGAAGGTGCCCAGTCTTGAAGGGTACGGGCCGTGTACATGCGTGGAAAAAGTAATTCAAGACACTTCGTAGGGTAAATACAGGCTTCATTGTGAATGGGGTCTACATGAACTACTGAAGCTAGAAGATAACATTCACATAGGGGAGTAGACGGAGGAGAGGGGTTGCGATATTGCGGGATATGGTTTGGCTACTAATCCAATCTCAAGCGTCATCTTCGGGGTTAGTAGTTTGGAAAGAACATCAACAATTAGCACATCTGTTTCGGGTATTTGATCAAGATTTTTATCCTAGTTACGCTACATTGATAGACACAATAGCCGATTTACGGCTTAGAAGATTTGCGACACAGACGACCATTCTGCGTCGGCAGCCACGATTCCTGGCCCGTGACATACCAGCCCTCGCTACCTACCGCCGTGGGAGCCCAGAAGGTGTCCCAAGGATCGAGCTCCTTCTTGATCTTCAGTAGACGATCGTAGTTGGTGCCCCAGAACGATTGCTGGAAATCGGGCTCGTTGACGTCGGCCTCGTTGAGGTAGCTGCCGGCGCCCTGGCTGATCGAGCGCAGCTTGGCCCCCGCATCCCACGTGATGGCCTTGTTCGCGGCTTCAATCTCCTCGGGCGTGCTGTCGTCGGACCAGCCGAAGCCGACAATGACGTAGAAGAGATTATCGCGCCAGGCCGGGTTGACGGCGTTATCGACGTGGGGTTGCTTCTTGCCGACGATGTTGTACATGATCAGCGCGCTCTTCTGCATGACTTCCTTCATCGTCGCGATGGTCTGATTGAGGAGCGCCGGTTGTTCCCAGTTCTTAGCTGGTATGAGACGCGACCCCGTGCGAAGGTCTGAATTTGCGACGACCTCTAGTGGGAAATGTGTCGACCATGGCTGGTAAAAGTTGTCGTACTCCCAGAAATCAGGCTCGACATTGAAACCAACCTTCTTCCATTCATCTAGCAGAGGTGCTATTGTCTTTTTGAAGTCAACCAGCTTGGTTCCGGGTGCCAACCAGGGGTGGAATTGCCACGTGAAGCCGGGCACGCCGTCGAAGCGAGGATATACGCTCGAATAGCCGTAATGACCCTGGCCTGCATATATGGGGAACTTACGCCAGTAAGCCTCCAGAGCGGCAACGAAGGACTCAGTAGTAACATTGGCACGAGAGTCGTTGCCACTGGTGATGTAGAAGGTCAATCCCGAATAGACCATCTTGGGGTGCACCTTGACGGTCATGCTGGTCACAACTCCGAACGTGCCGCCCCCGCCTCCGCGCACTGCCCAGAAAATGTCCGAGTTGTGCGTCTTGTCGGCCGTGATAAAACGACCGTTAGGCAGAACAATGTCGAAGCTCAAGACCTGGTCCGCACCCATGCCGTAAATGGAACTAAGGGGAGAGTGGCCGCCTCCCTGGGTGTATCCTCCGGTCACACCAACACCCTTGCACTCACCGCCCACAGCACTGACGCCGTACTTGTCGGCTGCCGCGTACAGCTCACCCACTTCGACACCAGCGCCAAGTTTCATCGCTGGGCCCGAATAATCGTTTATCTTGTAGTTTTGGATGAATTGGATAAACTTTAGGTTATGAGTCCAGATGGAAAGGGCACCGGCACCGGCACTCTTGCCGAGGAAGTCGTGGCCGGTGTTCTTCACGACAAGCCGGATGTTGGTGTTGCGAACGAAGTTGATGGCCAGCTGGATCTGCGCAACGGTGGAGACGTTCACGGCGTAGCTTGGAAATCCGCCTAGCTCACAAGTGCTGTCATTGCCGCTCTGTGGCATGCACGTCTTGCCCTGGAACAGGGGAGACATGACAGAAGTCGGGTTGTTGGCACTGCCGGGGTGATCAGTACACATGCGCATTAGTAAGGATGTGAATTACACGAACTGTGGGAGTGATTCGTTCCAGTGCAGTAGCAGATCCTGACATTCGTCTGCATCGTAATGCTTGCTGTTTACGTAGCAAACAGCGCCAATGGGGACGGTCTTGATGAGGGCACCGCCCGTCAGAAGATTGAACACCTCCCACACCGGCGGCAGGGGCCAAAGCGCGTCACCAGGGAATGTCTTACACCCGGTGAGAAGTGACCGCTGGTTAAGCGTACCCGAGTCAGCTTGTGCAGGAAAGTCGAATAGCGAAATATTGCTCAGTTCCCTGTCTGTGAGCTGCGCAAGGATATGGTCTGTGAGGACCAGTTCGTTGTTGACATTCTCGGCAGCTACAGGGACCGTGCTCTCGTCTGCAGCTGCAAAGTTAATATCAATTAGCAGTGGCCTACTTATTAATCCGTAATTTTATTGGCCATCACGTACCGACAACCTGGCCATCTTGTGTAATGGTCTGCGCCGTAGCTGAGCCGACCAGGACGCTCACGAGGAGCAGAAACCGACCTACTACAGCCATGCTCACCTTGGAAGAAGAAACAGCTGCCCAGTCGAAAGCTAAGTATGACAAATCTCTAACCTGCCAAGGGAGAGGATAGATGGAGAGAAAATGCGACTGGCGAACCCGCGAACCCGTCAGTGTTAAAAGGAACGATGTCCAGCGTCGCATCCATAAGCTGAATAATGCAACGTTCAACTAACAGCAAAAAAGCTCACCTACACCTGGATTCACCATGTTTGATTGCTACGCTAGCCATGGGCCATCCCCCACATGGCAAATTGACAACGGCTGATATGGGTATAGCAAAGGCTGTTAATCCTTGATAGTATCTCCAGCTGTGCTTCTAGCCTGCTCAAGCCTGCAAATCACCCACGTGAGTAACTGCTTATAAAGCTACTAAGTATAGACCTGAGTTATGATCATTGCGAGCAGTTAACCTTAGATAGTGTAGAGCGTAGCGATGCCGAATTTGAATCTGGAAATCTATGCTGAACGAGTCTTAGAGGCGTTGGGTGGGCTGGTGTAGAGGATTGGTGTTGGTGGGGTTCGCTAAAGACGATATACCGCGTCGCATCCTGGACACACCACGTGCTACTTTTTGAGGAGGCGCAAAGAGAGGCCTGGATCAAAAGTTGACCCGACATTGTCTATTTGCACATTTAAGGAGCAGAAGGAATGAGCACCTAAAATGGGCGGCGGGGTGGGCCCAAACTCTGAGCCGGAGGGTATAGACTGAGCATCTGCCGAGAGAGAAGTAGCATTATCACACATCATGCATTGTCTCCGCTACAAGGCTACGATCTATACCTTGCTATAGTACTTGATCCGAGCGAACGGGCCGACTGCCTACCTACTGCATATCCTGCTCTCGAGGTTCGGGTTGCTAAACAAACCCCAGTCCCTACAACTCTTCATCACTGTAGTATCGGATAGCTTGTAATAGGTAGCCGCGACGTAGGGGAAAGACAGCAATAGAAAGGTCAAGCAGACGAAAACAGATTTGAAGAGAAAATGCGAGTCTAGGGGCCTGGACTCGTTTTCCTGGTGAGATACGAAAGATCCGCGGACAATCTACTAATCGGGGACCATTGACCGAGATAGCATACATACAATTCGGACTTCTAATCTTGTCTCAATATTCGCATAAAGATGTCTAAAGACAAAGAGCATAACGATTAACTAACATATCACGGAGCTCTTAATCACTAGGTAAACCAGAAAGAGCCAGCAGGGCCGGCTGATCAAGCCGAGCACCATATATATACATATTGTGATTCTGTATTAGATGTTCACCCCTCATACAGCATACAGTCATCCGGTTCCGCCCGCGAGGAGGATTGTCTACGGCATAAAGGTATGTGGATGCATGCATACATGTACATACTATGTATACTAGGTTACGGATCTCAAGGTTAGGGGCATTAGGGGCAAACTGTCCCTGTAGGGACTTACCTAATAAGGCAGGTCGGACCGGTTGGAATGTCGGCCTGGACCGATCGCTACTCTAGCATCGGGAGCCAACCAGACGGAGCGCGGCCGCTACCTAGCCTAGTATGTAGGTGCTAACCCTACCTCCGCAGTGTCCGCCTGCGCAGAATTAGTTACATCCACAAATATGCGAGTAAATATTTCAGCTGCTTTCTACATCTGTACAGCTGTGGTTTCACGGGAAATGACTTACTTATGTGCCAAGTGTCTTGCGCAAGACATGAAAAAAGGATTGAGCTACAAGGACGACCAAGGTACCGAGTGTGATAAGTAATACGACCGCTGACGAGCCTTTTCCTAAATCCCAAGACGCCGCCGTCAGAGGCTCAGCACAACCCGGCCTGCAAAACAAACTCTACTACAGCATACCTACAGATGCATGATAGCTTCCTATATCATAGCCATCAAATTGAAAAAGCTCGGCCGGCACGGCCTCATACACAGAGTACATCTGTACGCCCCTCGGAGAAAGGAAAATAGTCCGGGTTATTCCGTGTAAGTACGGCCCTATAATAGGTAAACCTTGTTAATTAGATGCACGCTTTGACTCTGGCACTATGCGCAATACCAACTGAGCTACAGATGTGGCGTCATGGCGTAAGCAAGACAACTGCCCGTGCATTTGATGTGGCTGCCTCCCCCCTTGCATGTGGCTGGTTCCCACTAGGCATGCAGGGGTTTATACGGGGAGAAAATCCTGCCGCACCTTGCAACCCGGCCTCTCTTGAGTATGTAGTAGGAGTTGGATAGGCATGCTGAGCAATCGGATTTCTACAGCTTAATCAATCGATTACTCACAATTAATTGTATGCTGTAGGCAGTGGTAACTCAAGAGTCATGCATGTAGTCTCTCTGATACATTTATGTTCCAGATAGCCTTTTGACGTACTTGCTTAGCCAACCTAAGAACACTTCACGGCCCTCGAGATATCTGTACTGCAAGAGTTAATCGTCTTTACTACGTTCAGGACACATTGAAGCCGGCTTCCCGAAACCGGGGTGAGCTCGCTAAACAACAGTATCTACTTCGAGCAAACTACTAGAGCACTCATTTAAGCCACAGATCCTCGAAGAGACGAAAAAAGAATGCGAATTGCTTTTTCCTCTCCTTGGCCAAACACCATCTATGTACAGTAGTTAGCTACGGGGAGCTGATGCTGTGCATAATCTCCTAGGAAGCTTAGCACTAAACATAATTAGGTATCGGGCTGTACAAAATAACCAGCTAGGCATATGAAGCTATCGCCAAGTGTTAGAGGCGGCAATCGATGTACAGTACCTTTCCATTAATTTAGAAGTATGGAATTAGACGGGAACGATCGAAATATGGCTGCTTATGTACAAGAGCGATCTCTTTCTCTCCCGCACACACACTCACCACGTAATATATGTTTTGCGCATGGACTCGGGTTTATTACTTCGTGTCAATCGTGATTATCCCCTGGTTCATCATATCAAGTTTCGCGCTAGGCAAGGACACTTGAGAAGGACCAACATTTTTACCATTTTCAGTTAAGTGTCTATCTAGGTACATACATACACGGATCCTTGAATGGCTACAGCGTACCCAGTTCGCTCCTTACATACGACTAACGAAGCTGAGAGGGCTGTTAAAAAGGAATGGGAGTGATGTTGTTTTTGAAACATACGCTTTGACTGAGGCGTTTGCTCTGACTCTACGTAGAGGCGACGCGGCGTACTGCCGCTTGGTCGATTACGTACTTGCTCATTATACGAGCATTCCTATGTTATTCGTCCAGGTCGACTACCTTTATCGAGCTGGTCTTTGGAAGAGTTGCTGAAGTGAGCTCTATTGTAGTTAAAACTTAGCAGTACAATATCCTTCCGAGTCTGACGATGCAGTTGAAGTGTGTTTACCCGTGTAACTAAACACTTGCCATTCTCACTACAACAGCGTAACATACACGTAACGTAATGATTAGGTATCCATTTGGGCTTCCAGATAAACGCATACAGCACTAACATAACGTCGCCGACGAGCAGGGGAGTTCTTACATGGTAGATACCTAACCTAGGTTAGCACTGAACTAGGATAGTGGCTGACGCTGATTCTATGTAGGGCCCTTGTCGCGTCCGTGAGTACCTACACAGCATACCAGTAGAGAAAATGAACTGGGGTCAAGAAGGAAAGAACTTTCAATTGGTACCCGAGGCCACGGACAAGACAACCCACTCATGCCTAGAACTTTTGGTCGATGGCCCAAGTTCGCCAATTCGTTACCGACTTGCGGTAACAAAAGACAAACTGGTAACCATACCTGGTAATACAGGCGAGCTTGCATCAGACCGGAAGGAAGAAGTTCAAGACAATTCTGGTTACTAATATGTAATGTTGCAGCATTACCCATGACAACTGCACCACCCAAGTCAGAGACGCACAAAACTCTCAGAACATTAATCGACATGACAGTGTCTGTTCTCGTCTCAGGTTTTTTCCCGAATCGAGTCGAATTCAGCTGACTTTTGCGGGGGAAGAAGTGACGCATTCTACACCTGCATCACTCCCCGGGGAAGTCCTATTATTATAATAAGATACTAACAGATCATATGTCTTCATAACAATAATAATAAGAAGTATAGCATACCAGTCTTCTTCTTCTTTTTCCCCACCTATTTCCTTCTCAACCCTGCTCTTCACGTCGATCCATGGACTGCCGGTACTATTATACTTGACGAAGAAAGAAAGCCAATCAACTGGCTGTCGTGTGCTCAAACGATTGTCTCGAATTTCTCTCGATCCAAGGAACCATTTTCCTTCAAGTCGTTCCGGCTTGGCGAGTAAGACTAGCCAAGGCTTGGGGGAAAGGAAAAAAAAAGGAAAAGGATCATGAGAGGAGTCCTCGCGATAAGACGTCCCTCACAACCAGATGTGACACAGATACCGACGCCGCCGCTTCAGGCGGCCGCATTGTTCATCAACTTCTTCCTGCCGGCCTTGGCTTTGATCTCTGTAGCCCTGAGATTCTATGCCAGGTTGTTGATGAGACAACTGGCTCTTGGTATGTCTTGTCTATACTGCCTCACCCGAAGATATTCAACATAGGCACCTACATAGTCATTCACTGACCTCTTCGCTCTTGCCTCGCTAAAGATGACTGGTTGCTCCTCGTCGCATTATTATTCGCGCTTGCGATGGTCGTGCCGTTCTATTTCTGTGAGTTTGGCCCTTTAAATCCTCGGAAAGCCTCAGTACTCCATGTCCCCTTTAAGAATGCTGAAACCGCCGACTAATTTCTGGCGTCGGAGGAAAAGACCTCAAGCTCAACTACTTCGGCTGGCACGCCAAGGACGTACCTGCATTCGACCCGTCCCCGGGTCTCTGGTGGTTCTACGTGGCGCAGATCTTCTACAACCCAGTCTTGGCGCTGGTGAAGGCGTCAGTGTTGACATTCTTACTACGGCTCGGGGGTCATAGGAAGACGGTCCGGTACTTCATTTATGGCTTGATGACGTTCAACGCTCTGCAGGCCGTGGCCGTGTTTCTGGTGGCCGTGTTCCAGTGCACGCCCATCGAGGCCAACTGGGAACCCCGGACCGCAAACGACCACTGCATTAACCCCGTCTTCCACGTCATCGTCTCGAGCATTACGGTGGCAACGGATCTGCTCGTGCTCTTAATACCGTTCTGGATATTCTTGGGCTTGAAGCTGCCCCTTGCGGCCAAGGTGGCTATTATTGGAATCTTCTTGACGGGTCTCGCGTGAGTGATACCCATATCCGAAGCTGTTTTTGGGTAGACTCATACCACTTGACAACTAAACTCTATATGCACAACAGGGTAACGATCATCAGCGCCGTCCGCCTAGCGGACATATACAAGCTCTTCTTCGTGAAGCCCGATCCAAACAAGGACCCGTACTTCGACATCGGCGTCACGCTCAACGTTCTGGAGATCAACCTGGCTATCGTGTCGGCAGCCGCGCCCGCGCTGCGGCCCATATTCCGCAAGTGGTTCCCGGGCTTGTTCGGGACCAGCAAGAGATACCCGCCGCCCAAGACGCCCTACAGATATGATTCCGACAACAGATACGTCAAGGGGACTGACCACAGTGGGAGCGCCGTTAAAGGGAACGAGAGGAGTGGAATCCCGCTCAAGAGCATGGGTAAAAGTATGGGTATGGGTCGCGCCGAAAGGGGCGGGCATACAGAAATAAGAAGCGTGAGCCCCTCTGCTAGCGAGGAAGAAATAAGTAAGTATTTCCTTTGCCTGCATCCTTACATAAAGTCGATCAGTTCACTTGTAAAAGGGGGTGTGAGAAGCAAGTGAACTGCTCGCTAGGTAGCTAAGGATATGCTGCATCTTGAAACCTTCACAGAAACTTGGTGCAATCTCTACCAACTGCGATAACTGACTTTCAATCTCACAGTGACATCGAACGGCATCATGCGAACGACCGATGTACAAATACACTACGGATCTCGGCACGACGTAAACAAGACCTTCCCGCCATCCACTAGAGATTACAGATAACACCAGGCGGCCACTACACGGCCGGGGGCTTTATACGTGATCAAACTTATAACAGCCCAACTTTGTAAACTATGGACCACGGGTCTCCATAACATTTATACATGTCTATGAGCCCAAAGTTAGAAACGTGTAATGAGGAACGCAGGGATGGATGGGGTTTAGGATAGGCTTGGTACGCCATGGGTTTGCGTATGTTATCAATAAAAGGTTATGATCGTGCCCAATGTATGTTGAGAATATATCTTCGAATCCATATTCTCGGAATGTAAAAAATGAAAGAAGAAAAAAACAGTAGCAAATATAATATAGAGAGAGGCTCTCCTCCATCCCTATCTTTTAGATAGACGGCCCAAGGCCGGATTTCTGCCGTGATTGATAGAACCTGTTTCAATTTCAGTCCTGCGTTAAGATATTGAGGCTCTACACCTACGCCGCAAGACACAGAAACCAGACCTTTCTGTTAGCTAATCTCATCAATCCGGGTAAAGTACGCGCTTACACGTATGCAAGCGATATGCATATATGTCAGTTGCATGACACGGCGATCCATCGCAACATAACACCGTCTTACTGTCAATGCACGCTGACCTCAGCACCTAATGCGAGTAAGTGAAGACCCAAACATGAACTGACTGCATGGTTGCCGATCGTAAGCATGAACCGCCCTATTGCAAGCAATGCAGAAGGTACTAGTTCCGGCAACATAAAGTAAGGCAATTGTGCAGCGACGACAGTGGTTCGCACCTGCAGCAAACAAATACCCGTAGCTCGATTAGTTACGCAAGCCATCAACTTTACACAGATAGCTTTTCCATCGTTCTTCTTCCCGAGTTCTTTCCCAGCACAGGCTTTGTAGATTCAAGTAATATTGAATTGGTACCTCTGCGTCGGTGGTAGATAGATAGATAGTTAGTAGATAGAGTGTTCGTTACTCAAGTCAGGTGACCTCAATCAGCCCTATAGTGGCCTGGTAAATCAAGTCTATGGCGGCCCGCTGTAGACTGCCAGTATTACCTAACCTTAGTGCTGAAGGCCACCTACATGGTACCATTACGCTAGGTGGGTAGCTATCTGTCAGCACTGGACAAACAGCATTAACAGCGGCAACAAGACCAACTACAGGCTGCAGCATTGTATCACCATTAAGTGTGGCATACCTTTCAGCTCCAGTTTCTTACCAGCTTGACTGCAGACATCTCCACCTTTGCTGGTCTATCCCTACCCTGTATCCTAAAAACAGAGGAATTAGATGTTAGTCAGGAGTAACAATATAAACCTAGCCATACTTGTTAAAGAGATAACTATAGTGCACAGGTATCTAACATTTTAGTGGCCGAGCGTCTTTACCTAAATTGGACCTAGCAGACCAAAGAATAGAAATAATATTTGGGACTGTACTTAGAAATGGCAGTTTTTGGTACTTACCTCTTTAACAGCCCACTTAAAGTTACATATACAAGCACCGCAGCTATTTGCAACTACTTTTGCAAGCTGTACAACTTTCTTATTAGGACTTTTGTCTTTGTTGCCCTTACAGCTACTTAAATATCGGTTGCTGTTGGCGTTATTATAAACCCTGTTGGCTGCGGCTTTATGTTGCGTAGGTCGGGTGTAGGCACAAGGAAGCACCTAGTAGGTGAAGATTAGTTTGGCGGCAGTTCGGTTTACGCTTTGTGGGGCTGCCAAACGGCTGATGCAGGCCAAAAAAGGGTTAACAGACCGTTCACGGCTGGCAGATTCCCGATCATCATATCTCTCGTTGAATATAGAAAGCTGTCCAGGCACTAAGCAAGTATCAACTTAAACGGTGGGTGCCACAGGGGAAAGAGGGTGGTATAAAACACAACACAAATGTTAACCTCAGTTTAATAGAGGGACTTCCAAATGTATGTATGATCATAGTACGCAATCTATCATCAAATAGAGTAGTAATCGATATATCAAGCCAAATATCAAGATGCAACAATCTACGTATGCGTGCACCATCTAAGAAGAGCCGTAAGAAGCACTGTCGAAGCCTAAACAAACAAACAAATCTGTAGATATCACTCAGTGCTATCAGAGCGATGCCAACGCCGCTGTATCCCGTAACTCCGTACCATGATTCAAAGCATGCTGTAAAAGTGACACCCCCGGTTCCCTTGTATGTACCCAGATCCAAATTGAAGACTGATAAGTGGTCCGGACTCCAGAAAGCACCATTAAGAACTTCACATGACCAGACAGCTTCCCGGTAATGTCCTCGACCTCGGACGCCCAGCCCAACCGCCGCGCCCCTCCTCATTCGCATGAAGCAGCCGAGCTTCTCTGGCACGACGCCTACGGCGACGAAGGCCGGCGCCCCCGGCACCCGCTTCTGATAGTGCTTGCATATAGTCTGCCCACTTGGCTTCTAGCCTGGCTGCAGACGCAAAATCTCCCCGCAGAACACGCAGCGTGTGCTGCTCGACTGTTTGTTGCCAACCGTAGTAGCACTTGAGGCTGATGATTTCGGTAGGGTATGTCGGATCGGCCCCGGACAGTTTACGAACCTCCGAATTCCGAAACATAATTTCGCGAATGCCCGCCCAGGTGACGTGGTTGCAGTCATAGACTACGAGTCGAAGCCCTAAGCGTGGACGAGACTCACGAACTGACGTACGACCGGCTCGGGTTCGAACCAGGGTAGCAGCTTGCGTAAGTACAAGATTCCCAATCCGCGTGTTGTCCATCTCCACGCTCTTAAGACTAACGCAGTTCTCCATAATAGGCAGCATACCAGCATCACCAAGATTCTCGCAATAGCTTACGGACAGATGCTCCAGCCTCGTAGCGCATGGTGCCTTGGCCAAGTGATTCGACATTAAACCATCAGTGAGTTCTCGAATGTCGTCTAGCTCCAGGTGCGTGATATGATGAGAAGAGGCGAAGATAGGCTCGAGAGCAGCGTCAGTCAATTCTGTGCAGCCGTTGAGCTGAAGACCTTCCAGCGCTGGAACGAAATGGCCGAGAACTTTGACACCGTCATCTGTTAACTGCGAACATCGACTTAAATCCAGATGCCGGAGTTTTCTAGCTGGCACAATTGGCAGGCCAGTCAGAATATCAATCTCCGGTTGCACGCCGCGAACCATGATTTTCAGTGAGTCGTCCGTCAGATCCGAACAGCCACTCAAAACAAGACGTTCGAGATAGTTAGTCTCGAAGATAGCCGTGGCAGCTTCGGGCTTGTCGAACCCTTTAATCTCCCCTGCTCTCAGATCCTTTAACTCGGGACAGCCCCTAATTATCATCTTAACACCTCTGGCGTCCATGTTTCTACACCAAGACACGTTAAGGCTTTCTAGTTTGGGACAATTCCGAGATATGATCTTGCAGGTGTTGTTATTCACGGCGGTCACACTCGCCAGATTCAAGTGAGTCAACTGGTTGTTGGATCGGATGAGGCAGTGAAGGACTTGATAGTGGAAATTTCGACAGCCTTCCAAGGATACATCGGTCAGGTTTTGGCAGGCCGTGACCAAGACCTCGGCACGCTTGTAATGCTCGATCTGAAGACAGCCCCGGACATTCAAATCTCTGATGAAGGGCCCCGCCGACGCAATTATATTCGTCAGAGACTCCGCCGGTATCTCGCTGTAAAACTCGGAAGCATCGAGACGTCTCCAAAGTTGCCCATCAAAGCACAAGCCATGAAACGTTCGACATGTGCGTGAGATGCGAACCAGCTCCTTTGGTTTCAGGTAAGAGAATATCTCGATTCGAATCTCGTATGGTATCTCATTCCAATAATCGTAGAATGATTTTCGCCTAGTGCTGGATATCAATCGCGAAACCGTGCGGGCGTCGCCGAGACGACGGGCAATAGTCGGCGAAAGAGCAGTAACGGCAATATCGGCCGTCTTACAACTTGAGGGACGAATTTCGATACCATCAATGAGCGCCGGCCTAGCGTTAGGAGTGGTAGGGAGAGATTCTGAACCACTTGGGAGGAATTCCGAGCCAACAGCAGCCGGTGAAAGACTTACACACGACAAGCTGTTACGGGTATCGTAAGGCGTGGTAGAGGAGCGCATACGACCAAATTGAGCGAGAGATGGCGAAGAGGACATGCGCTTTAGCCCACGGATAAACCGCTGGCGACGTTTATCTTTGGGTGCGTGCTCGACGGGGGTGGCAGGAGCCAAACCCCCATCGACTTGGGAGGAAGGGCTCGTCCCGAGGGAGACATCTGCAATTGAGGGGACCATTGTGCTCCCAAAATGTTTAACAATCGAAAAGGGAATGATATTTATTACAGCAATACTCTTGTGTAGATCAAGACACTTCAACCGATCTTGTCATAGAGATCAGACGCAGACAATCATTCCCATGGGCCGACCGTGTGCCGAGAATGTCGCTATGCACTGAATGCCGAACGTGTCGGAAGCGTTTGCCCGCGGGGTGGCTAAAGAACGACCTTGAGCCCCCGACTTCGAAGTCAAACCAGAACACAACACCGTCTTCAATCTCAACTTCCGCATGGATCTAACGAGGCATCGGGACACGGACTTTGAGAATCATTAGACGCTCAACGGCACGCAGCGAAGGGAAGCGTGAGAAAACGAGCGTGCGGCTTTGGCAGGCTTACAGCTGACAGTAGCGAGAGAAAAATTGGGGTGGGACTGGCGGGATGAAAGTCGAGGGTCAAAAGTCAAGCAAGGGTCGAGAGGTAAGCAAAGAGGCTCCAAAGACGAGTGCGGCTGGCTAGATGGGCTCTCCGCAAACAAGGCAGGTGTTCAACGCCTGGTTACTTCCCAGATCAGCACTATGCTAGAAACGAGTCAAGCCCATGAGTACTGTGGTACCCGTTGATCTTATGGGCACACAGTAGCGGGAAGTCCTAAAAGTGGACGATTGGAGTTGGGGTGTCAGCCTAGTAGCGGGCTATACGATCTTCTTGAGGCGGAAACCCCTCAGCTTCTTCGGATGAGGCAGATGGTTTTGAGTGCTGGAGGAGTAAGTATAAGGAGGTACCTAATGAATCAAACCAGCTACGAGGCGGACCCGACTTTTTGGCAATGATAGTAGTATAAAAGACGAGAAACTTCTTCAATTAGGGTCCGATAGCAACCGTGCACGAGATGGCCATGCCCATTTAACCTTTTAGTCTAGGAAAAAGAGTTCAGACAAAGAAAGTAAGACACTGCGGCCGCTGCATTTGTCTCGTAGGTTTATTAAAGACCCTAAAGGCCACTTGCGCATCTGACGCTTTTACACGGTATGATACATAATAATATGTGTAATAAGCTCCAGAGGTGGCAGATGGCTCAGTGACAGACCCAAAGATCTATCTACAGTAGGAAGAGATCCGGAAGCTGACTTGTCCATGTGCACCCTCCCCGCCGCACTCTCGACACCACCAAAAGCCCAAGGGAACATCACAAGGGCTATGTTTCTTATCGTTCCTTATCGCCCTATCAGTAGTCTTTGTGGAGTAGGTAAATGGGGGTGCGGCCTCTGGGGTCCACATTCATATCCACTATCACCGTGCTAACTTTTCTACCCCTCAGTGGGCCCTGGGAACAGGAACGGGGCTTCTGAACGGGGGTAAGGCGGGACAATGTGGGTGCCCTCTCGTGGCCTGCCAAGAACTTCGTTTGGTGCTCGACCCTGGATAGGAATCTAGAGGGCCTGAAGTCACACTGGTGCAAGCGAATCCGGTTCTTGTTTTCTGCAACTTCCCACCTAAAATGCAACGCGGATGATCAGGACATCGTGGCACCAGCAAAATTGCCAATATAATGGCTATAAGTTCAGGGGATTATGGGTTTGTGTTGTCTCTCAAACAGCCGACTGGCAGGCTCTGTTCCCTTTGTTTGTTTATATAATAAAGTTTACTATCACGACCAACCAACATATCTATTAAGTAGAACCGGTGCAACGTTCCAATCCGACCTCTATCGGTTGTTGGCCTTCACGTCTCGGGAAAACCATTTGTTTACTCCTTTTATACGTGGGCTATCTCCTTGTTGTAGAACGTACTGCAGCTGCAAGAGCATCAAGACCCTGCATACATGATTCTCCAGTCCTTGCAGCGTCACGCTAACCCAAAACATTCTGGTGTGCATTCTACCACTTTAAATACCCAAAATACCTGCCTAGTAGTCTACACAATATACTTAGTTTCCATCACTCAGTCTCAATCCTGCTCCCGGATGCCTTGATACTTGATTTTACTTACAGTCGCATGAGGCCGGGCATATCTATAACATACGGGCATGTAGATAGTATGCATATAAGGAAACACTCGTGCCTTACCACTGTTTAATGACTAATCCGATATCAAAGGTCACGCAAGCCGGGATGGGTCTCAATCTACCTACCTACCTACCTATCTCGCTAACCACCTGAAGATCAATAGCATTTTAGATATCGCGAATACAACCCGCAATATTCACTATCAAGTATTTTCTCCATCAAACCTCTATCCTGTGCCTGTGCCCGGGTCTGTGCCTGTGACGAATACGTCTGGTTGCACCACGCATGGGGTCGGTCATCCGGCCGTATATACAGCATATACTCACACGGTTCACGGGCGGAACCCGACTCATGACCACCTCAGATGTTGCCAAGTACCACACAGCTGACCCCACCAAATATCTCAAAATACAGCATACAATTCTAACCTAGAGTTGATATTCTATACACTACTAGGTAATCTAGTACCACTACTACTAAAGTTAGGTAGGTAGCTCCAAGGCTAAAGATAACACGAAGTCTTCAGGATCATGAATGACATCACAATGATCGTATTTATTGCAGAAAAAAAAAAAAAGAAAGAAGCATTCCTCGACTTTTGCTGAGTAATAGCCCTTGAGCCCTTTTTCCCGTTCCTCAGTTGAATCCCGTATTCCTAGGTTTTGATGCCTTACCGAGGAATAAACTTCAAGTATTGCCTAAGGTACCTACGGGCGCAGTCCAAGTTCCCCAACAGCCAAGCAAGTCGCACCCAACGATACAGCCGATATTTACAGCAAGCGATTCTCAACAATACCCCAATCCCCCCAATTCCCCAACACCCGTTCATTTATTTGAGCAAGACCGTGAAGTCTATACTTAGAATGATTGATTGATGGTGAACTTTGCATATACCACTGTCCGAGATTTCCCCGTATATTGATTCGGTCAGGGTTCTTGTTGCTCGATGGGACTTGACACACACAAAAGAAAAGGAGAGATTAGGTAATCATATTCATGTGTATCTTCGTATGCTGTACCTGGCGACTCAGATGTATGCACATACTTTTACGAGGCTTGCCGCAAAGGCTATGATACTGTCTATGATTGATATTTCGTATGCTGTAGTCATGAAACGCCTAATCAGTTGAATTACTAGAATTCAATCTTGTAGATAACCGAAAGCTCTTGTTAGGACATAGAGCTGTACAAGAAAGAGAAAATGGGTTTCGCTACCCCTCAGTCTATTTGCTTATCCGTGATGTATAGCTAGGGTAGGAGGCCTACCCGTTTCAAACAACTGTTGTTGTCGCCTACAGTCTACAGAGAAGAGACTACGGGAAACCTCGTGTAGGTCAAGAAATCAACATCCATCCACGCAGTCTAGTCACATAGCAAAGTTCATGTAGAAAACCTTCCTTTATTAATTCCACCAGGTAGGACTAGGAAGTACAGCGCGCGGTATTAATCTCGAGCCACGCAGTCTCGGTTTGGTCAGAGTGTATTAGTACAACAGCAAGCATCATCGTGTGCGTATGCCTGCTTCCATGCTCTCTCTGCGATTCTCCTTATCCTCAGCCTTTTTTTCTTTTCTTTCCTTTTATGTTGCTTACTCCTCCATTTTTCTGCCGTCTCGTGGGCCAACGTCGGAAGTGCATTTGATAGTCTGACAAGGTCTCGATTTCTTCATGTGAATTGAAAGCAGAGTTAGGAGAAGAGACGTGTGAGTCTTTTTTGCCATGGCAAGATCCTATCTAGCACAATTGCATAGCTGTAAAAGCAACTGAGTGGAACTCCTGGACCTCGCATAACGACGAATTATCAACAAGTTTCCTATTCAACAGGACCCCCAAACCGCGCCCGCTGTGAGAAACGTTAGGTCGTCAAGTCGACATGCCCATAGAACACGGTCAGGCTCATGTTTAATCGGTGTCAGAAACGGGGTTCAACTCCCAGTTACTGGCGGGCGCCACTGGCAGGCGAGAGACGTGGAAGGCTGGAATGGCTCCGTCACGGGCACGGCAGACATGTCTGAACGTCAGTCGGTCGACCCATTTCTCGCTTCTGGGCTCGTAGTAGAATCGCTTTTCGTGGTTCACGAGAAGTAGAGCGAACTTGACTTCGAGCCACTCCAAGATCCACTTGTACTCCTCGCCCTCTTCGGTTTCGTTCTTCCTACCCCGAGAAAGCACCATGACCTCCATGTCGATGTAGAACCACTGACGAGGATTGCCCACGTATCCGATCAATCTTTGGTCTTGGGAAGGGTTCACAAACTGATAACCGCGACGCGAGGCATGTCCACCCGAGCAACTGTCGAAGATGAGATCGATCAAGGCTGCTCCGAGTTTCTTGCGACGGTATTCCGGCTTGACGATGACCAACAACTTGCCTCCGGGACACGACTGCGTTTTATACGATCCCGCAATTCCCGGGGCCACAGCAGTGATTAGGGCAAATCCAATAACGTGGGGCTGAGTCGTGGCTCCAATCACATATGGTCCTTCAACCGCAACGGCAAACGGCATATTTTGGGTTTCGCATTTGGAATAGATGTCGCAAAACTCTTGTGTCTTCACCATCTCAGTGTCCATAACTTTGTAGCTATATATAACCTCGTGGTTGTAGATAGCTGTAACAGCCTCCATGTCGTACTGAGTTGCTGGACGAAGGTGGCATGACACTTGAACCTGATGGGGGTTGGGCGCCCGTTGACGGACTGGTGTAGGGAGTGGCGTCGGGAGTGGTTCTGGAATGGGCTTTAGCTTTGCCGCTGCTTCATTGGCAGCTCTGGCCATAACTAGTCTTTCTTGGATTTTTGCTCCGTTTGCGAGAGGCGGTTGTCCAAGGATGTGTTTTTCACTGCTTGCTGCAGCAGTTTGGCCGAATTGGGCCGGGTCTGTCCATACTTCGTGCTGCTTGTCAGTACTTGCCGCAGGAAAAGGTGCTCAACTTCTTTAACTTACGTGGTCTCGTGTGCGGATAGGAAACCGGTGGCAGGGGTTCTCCGTTCTGCGGATTCACATCGCAATTCTCATATCTCTCGGTGGCTCCGTTTAAGAACGTGGATTCCAAACAGAAGGGGTTAGTAGCCCATTTTTCGATGTCAATACGTACAGACTCTGTGAGCGACACTACTGAGTCTGTAGAACAATCAGATGCATTTCCTGGGGGGACCGGGCCTTGTGCTTGCTGGTTGGCCGAGTTCCAATCTTGATCCGTCTCATCTAATTCAAGTTGATTCAGAGCCGCCGCAAGACCAGGAGGAGGATAAGACTGCGCATCCATTTCAGGCTCTTGGGAACCTTGGACCATGCCTGGATCTTCCCGTCTGTGGGAAGGTCCCTCTGGCTGAGGGGGCTGGCCGTCTTTAGCCGCCATTCCGAGTGCAAGATGCGGAGGAATGCCCTTGGTGCGTCTAAAGCGTTGTGTATCTTGAACGGGAGTGCTGTTGTCAATATCAGACCATCCGCTTGCGGGTAGTTCAGTGTTGACCTCAGCAGTCTTATAGACAGCAGAACTCTGAGAGAATTAGATCTTGTGGTTGACTAAAACTGGTGGAAAATTGGTGTTGTTTTGGCTGCAGGGCTTACCTCCTGTTGGTTTTGTGCCTTTGGTTTGTCCTCGGAGCACCAGGTACCATTCATGTCGCGATGCGCATGATGTCCATTCTCGATTGGTACATTTGTAGTGTTCTGTGGAAAGTGGTTGACAGGCTTCTTAATAGAAGTGGGATTTCGAATAACTCGTACATTTTTTAGATGTGGTGGGAGACCAGTAGGCCTCTGGCCGGATCCGCTTTCCAACTCTCGGCGGCGCATCGTGACCTGTTGACTTCGAGGTTGCGTTAGCTATGCGCGATAGCTTGTCCTAATACAACTCTACTGGCAATTGGTAAAAGCGGAGCCTCCCAGAAGAGCAAGTTCCCGAAGCTGGTCCTTTTTTGTTAGGACAGAGTGCAAATGTATGTCACAGAGTGAGCAGGAAATGGCAAAGGAGCGCAGGTACGTTACCTTGTGAACATGCGAGAGCTTGACAAAGATTGAAGGTACAATAGTCAAGGCTAAGAGGGAAGGGAGTAAGAATGTACAGAATTTTCTGCACACTCTTTCTGGCCTGCTATTATGTTCTGGCAATATTACCCCCCGTCGTTGCCCCTCGTTGCTCCTCGGCGACGTTGTCTCTTGTACGATTTTCCCTGTCCCCCGTAAATCAGCAGGGGCTCTCGACGTGCGCACTAGGTGAATAATAATATCTGAGGGCGTACTTATTTGAGTGCCGGTATTGAATGTATTGGGTTGAGTGAGGATTCCTTAGAGCAGCACCTGCTTACTTAGATATTACCTGGAGGACCAACAGTATCTGGACCTATCAGCGGGTTTTATCTTGCAAGGCGGAAAAGAGCCTCATACCACCACATACTTGTACCAGAATAAAAGCGTCGTACCTGCTTACCTGGTATGTTGAAGAAGTACTCCTTACAAGTGGTGAATAGAGACGGAATGGTATACCTAGGAGCCAGTAAGGTCCCGAGGGCCTCTGTATAAGGTACTTACCTTTTGGGAGTACCTCGCACTACATGGCAGGTATGTAGATGTGTAAATATTGAAGATATGTACTACGTACACTGGGGTATCCTACTACGTGGGCATACATATCTACCTCTACCTTCCTTCTTCAGCTTACCATGTATACAGCCACCCATGTACTCATGGCGAGGTAGAGACCATGTAAGAAAATGAAATACAAAATAAGCATGAGGCCGTGTAGGGAAGAAGTAGTATTGCTATGATCATACCACTGCCTATGTATCGAAGTACCTACATAAGTCGGTACATATTGGAATACATTGCCTCAATTTGGCTACAAGTCGTTCGGGACTGCCGTGCCTGCAGAATATTGGCAATTACAGAAAGTCAGCTGGACTACTAGGTAGAAATATGGCATAAAGAGCTAGAATAGGAATTATACGCAACTACCTCTAATGATATCGCAGGGAGGATCCCGATCCAGGTAGGCTACAACTCTTGTTCTTCTCACCGTCCTACTAATAGCGCCCTCATCTTACCCCTTCTCTGTGTCTTCTGTGCCAGTTGCCTTGTCTACCTACCTGCAACTAAGTCAGGCTTTGTCCGACTACTTGCACCACGCAATGCCTTCTTTAGTAAATTATAGGGAAGAATCAACGCTATCCAGAGTTCCAGTGTTTATATGGTGACGGGCCGTGCTAGTGACCCTATATGCCTATCAATAGTTAGGTTGGTAATTTTATGCCCACGGAAGAGTACAGGTAGCAATGTAACGGTCCCATATATATAAAAGCTATATACAAGCTTAAGGCGTCCAATTTGGCTACGTTCTGCCTTTGTCAGTAGAAAGCATTGTGTATCAGTGTTGCAGTTCTGATCCCTAACACATAATCACAACCCCGAGATTGTTAACACAATCCGTGCTTGGGCAGAAGTTGAGCTTTCATACTAATGAATAGTAGCAAATTATATCTGCAACTCCCATTAGATAGGTATTTAACACTTATACCACTTATGTTGCCTCGCTGCAAAGAACGACATCAAGTGCAAAAAACACCATATAAGATACAAAACTAGTAGCCTCTAACGTTAGAAGTTGTGCCCCTGAAGACCGCTTAAGTGCAATGTTAATAAAGAGAGGTCTTGGCACATAGCGGACTATTCTGATAATCGGTTAATAAAATATTTATATAGACCGCAGTCAGTAGTATAATTAGTAATCAGGGGTTGCGAAATTTTAGAATGCTCTACACAGCTTCATTTATACCTTGGTCCACCTTTTGGCCGCAATCTTTGAGCATTTGATATTTGCGCCCTTATCAAAGGCCACATACATGTGGTTGAGAAGCCGAGCCATATGGGTAGGTAGTTTGTTAACAGCAGAATGTTCAGATTACTGAGCTGAGATAGGCCCATCCAATGCAACATAACAGATCTAGATCTGGAGGCTGTAACTCAGCACGGCTCGTGTCAACATAATTCATAATTCATAATTCATATTTCATAATGCACTTTCGCAACACAGGGTTTTGCACAAGATCTCGGAACTCTTGGCTACCATTGTTCATTCTCTATCTCGATTCTTTTGCTATACCTCTGTAGGTAGGCAGATCATGCTGCACAGTCATGTAATATCAAACTTTTTGCTCTGGGCAGACACGGGTATCTTTCCTCCGTGTATCCAAACAATCTGTGCCCCAGCATTAATCTCTTATGCGAGTATGATCTCTCTTCACTAATCTATCTCCTTCCAATAAAATGACGGCGGCATCGTATCCTTGTGTACCCAGAGGATATATGGCGGGCTCCGCGCCCGCAACACCTTGAGACAGCTTGCACCGCCGCTATGAGTGGTATAGCTTAAGGGATTGATAGCAGGAGTCTTCCGTCAAGTCAATGAGCATGTGAGCAGCGGTTAAATCGCCGCGTCCGCGAAACGCTCCACCATCTCTTCGTCTCCGTCTTCGTCTGCCTCTTTCTTCATTCTCTCTTTAGCCCCGTGCCGTCTAAGTAACCCGTCGATCATTTCTTTTTCCCTTATCCACTGGGAACTCGTTCGAGCACAGAGTTCGAGGGGTGTCAATTGGCTGATCCCTTGCAGGGCCTTCAAGTTTTCACAGTGTTTATCGGTATCGTCGAAGATCAAAGGGAAAACACCATCTGGGCTGCCAGTCGCTTCAACATTAGCACCCTCTTCCAGCAGAAGTTCTACCCATTCAGGCTCAAGCTTATAGACAGCGAACTGCAACGGGGTGAAGATAAAATCCCCGTCTTCTTGCCAAGAAAGTTGACGTCGTATTGGGTCGGGATTCGCCCCAGCACTCAACAGTAATTTGAGAGCCTCCAAAGTCTCCGACTCCGGGTTTCGGCTGTCATGAAAAATAACCATTGCCGTGTAAAGCGCCTCAGGCTCTTTATCGAATGCCGCCCCGTTACGAACGAATAAGCTCACAAACTCCATTAGCTTTTCGCGAAGGCAGTAGGTCAAGATAGTGTCGCGAAACTCGTCCTTCATCTTGAAATTCAACTTGAAGTACTCTGTCCATATGGCCATTTTTTCGCTGCGCGATAGGTCTGTAAAATCTGGACTTTCTAGATATTTCTGAGCGAGGTCTGACCATCTTAACCGGGCCAGATTGACGAGGAGACCGACGGCACCTGTTCCGGGAGGCGTAGGGTCCCAGCATCCCAAGCTGTTCCAAATGGGAAAATGGGCTTTCATGATTGTCCTAACACCATGTGTGTTCCGAAGTAAGAAGTGGGGGGACTTCGGGGTTAGAGATTTCAGCACAATAGCAGCGATGTCGGCACTGGATATAATATCCTTACGCCGGCTTAATAAAGCGTGTTCCGTCACATTTAAGCAGTACTGTTCATACAGAGTGATAGTTTTGCCTGTCTGATGCTGGGCGAAGTGACTAAGACCGATGAATCCGACTTTCAAGTCCATATATCGGACGATTTTATCAGACAAAGCGAAGAACTTTGCCGGTCCATTAGCCACACTGGAAGAGTACAGGTACTCCTTTACCGTGTAGTGAGCCAGATTGCAACGATGGAATCGCTGGCGGGAACCATCGCCCTGAAAAAGGATATTTGGTTGTCGAGCCAATTCATGAACCGATACTAGAGAGCCACAGGTGTCCCTAAGTGTATTTACAGTGTATCGCGGAATGTCATGGTATGGCACATTGTACAGACACGCCCGTACCAGAATTTCAGCAGCAGGCATATGCGCTGTGTCGCTACACATCAATGCCAAAGCGGTCTTCGCAAACACTTGGTCATGCGTTGGTATCTCCGTGAGAATACGTTCGTAGGTCGAGAAGATATCTTCGGGTAGTGTTTTGAGTGTTTCTCGGAGTCCGTCGATAGTTTTTTTCCGTTTGAGCACATCTAGCTGGCAAGCAGCCCAGCGGAACCTGGTGTGACGAGGATTAGGTATGAGCATCACTTGAGACGCATTTATAATATATTTCACGGACTTACATTCCCTTTGCCTTCTGAGTCAATTGATTTTCCACCTCCGCGAGAACAGCGGCATCAAAATACTTACTGAACGCGTGAACCGCGATTAGTTGATTGTGCACATAACGCTTGACGTCTTCCCGTACATTTGGGTTTGACATGGATATGCGAGTGCATGATTTTCCCAACCTATTGATTGGCATCATGATGTCATTCTCCTCCCGACAGGTGAACAGCAAAGAAACCTTCCAGAACCGATCTGCAGTCCCGATTTCGGTTAAGACCTTGACCAAGTTATCTCGCGGTTTGCTCTCGTCAACGGCATCGATGACTATGTAAACGCCATTCTCGTAATGGGAGGATACTTGCTCTAGGCAGTCAAGGAGATCTTCTTTGGAGATGCCGTCTGACTTGTCGTCGGCCTCCTTGATTTTGCTGGGGACCATCTTATCCGTTTGCCAGCACAACTGGCGCAATATCCATTTGAGGAAAGGAATCGTTTCGTCTTGCTCTCGGCTGTACAAACAGTAATAATAAGCGTATCCATGAGCTTTGCAGTTGGCTGCAGCAATCTCAATGACATATGACGCAAGTACTGTCTTTCCGGCTCCAGGAATGCCGTGAATACACACAAACCGATTTGATGTATCGTCGGGCTGTCTGTGTGGCGCAAGAAAATTCCGGACACCGTCCTCACGGGTCACCCAAGTGCAGGTTTCTGGCTCTTGCTGGGCTCTTCGCTCTTTATGCTGTATCATTGAAAGTCAGCGCATGTTATCCCGAACCTAACATATTAAAATCCCTGTGTATAGAACTCAATTGGAACTATTAGGCCACGATACATAACCAACCGTGACTTGCGTGTCCTTCCTAATACAAGACCTGTGACTTACAATTCTCGGGATCGCTTCATTCATAGGCAAGATCCGCTTCAGGATTTTCCTCCTATCCATGACTGAGGCGAGATTAGTGCAAGCTCATAAAGCTACTAATTGATAACTTGGCCGGTAACCTTACCAGATATCATTTTATTGGTCTTTTCAAGGCCTTCGGTCAGGCCATCCACTCGATTAGTAATGTCCACCAAGGTAAAACTCCTAGTAACTTTTATAAGCAAGTTAACTACTCACGCGAACGTGTCGGTAAACTGAAACGTACGCTATGGCATGGCTGAGTGCCATGTTGATGGTGGTCTTTTGGCGCTCGAGCCGCTGAAGTAGCCCCTCAACCTTTTTCTTAGTGTGAGGCCATTTAACATCGTCCAACGTCAGCTCCTTGATTCTCCGGGTCAGGGACTTCATCGATTCTCGAAAATCCTCCCCCGGCTCATCGCCACCGAGAAGCCCGAACAACTCCTTGAGTATAAGCTGTGCTGCATCAATAGGGCCGCCCTTCTTAGTTAGAGGGATCAGATAAGTAGCACAGCTCTCATCCCTCTGGATCAGGTACTCCACGTTTTGGAGGACGGCCAAAAGGTTGGCTGTTTCTTCCTTGACCATCTTCATCTCGGTTGAAGCTTTGAGAATGGTGTCAATGCAACCTAACAGTGTATTAAGCCCTCCGATCAAAGAAATGACCGACTCTACCGTTTCTACTCCAGTAACGACGTCCATGTCGAGAATATTTACCACGTAATCAACGAATAGGTGTGTCTCCTAAATTATAGAGATGAAGCTGAGTGGGTTGTGGAATAAAGGTAAGCTGTCTGTAACTTGGTTGAGAAGTTGAGATTGGCTCAACGGAAGGAGGATGAGGGCATAGAAAGGGGGAGGTTAAGGTTATAAATAGTAGTATTAATGGCACAGCTGCCGGTGGGACGCTTATGAGCTGTTCCATGCTTCTTTGCTAGGCAGAGCTTGTTCTTCTAGGTGGTTATCCTATCTTTGGTCGAGGTCGCATGGCAAATATGAGTTGAAAGAGGCGTGGACAACCACAGGCCGCATAAACACCGTGCTTTAGAAAGCTCTGTGAGGTAACATGTTTCTTCACCACAGGCACTCTCTTAAGCTCAAAGAGAAGTCACAATAATGCCATTTAGGTCATGTTTTAAGCTTTGAAGTTATCAGTATGCACAGTTTAGAGCTGCCGCTTGCAGATGTTGGCACCTGATACTAATTTATAAGAGATGCCAGGCTTGAGGACCTGAAACATGCTTCTGAGATGACGATTGATTGTATGTTTTGCTTCGACATTTCAGCTCTGTTTGTCGTTGAAGTGCTTCTGGAGGCACGGTGAATGCGGTCTTGCCACATGCTGATTTATAAGATAAAAAAAACGAGGGTAAAGAATGGTACCGATCGTGAGACGACTCAAGCCGATGAGTTTCCTTTTTATTTTCTTTCTTCTCTCTATTTTCGCTCTGGTGCCAATTGTCTGAGATATTCACTGCATGTGTTATAAGTACAGCGTTTGTAGTGTAGCTGTCATGAAGGAAAGACGCGCTGCATCAGGTGAAAGACTTTGGAACGTCAGATGAAGAAAGAGGCGGGACACAAAATCCAGTAGCCTGTTCGGTCGGTAAGTATGTATAGATGTAAGGATATATTCTTAGGTAAGCATGTGTCTCTCGTAAGGTGCGCGCGCACTTACATCATTACCTCTCAGTCCCTTCCTTCTGTTGCCTGTAGAGTGCACCTGTAACACCTCACACACTTACATAATAGAAGCAGGCAAGGCGCATTTTCAAAGACATAGGCACCAGTTACTTCAAAGTGAATGTGTTGCTATTTAACGGCTGGCATCGTTGCCATAGTCAAAATATGAGACTATATTATAGTGACAAATAGAACAAAGTTTCGTGAGTACTCACACTAAGGCAATACTATTGCCGCGCAAATCAAATGTCACACACTATATAATATGTAGGTATGTATTTAGATGCGAACAAAATCTCTGGCATAAGGTAACATTAAATAATATTATTCGACTTAGTAGCAGCCACAAGATGAATCTTCAACTCCGAGCAAGCTTCTTAGCCCGCTTGTGCTTAACCCACTAGAGCTTCAATCCAATATGTGGGGAGATGTTGTCCCTCTCGGCCGAAGACGCAAACAGAACAATACTGCAGCCTGCCTATGAGCGAGGTATTGCAGACACACCAAATGTAGTGAAAGTCACCGATTAGGGATCCCTAAGCTAGATCAATATGCCATTTAGCAAACAGTAAATACCCTTATCCGGTGTCGCACATTGTCCAACCTCCGCCGTCATACCGCTAGAATAGGAAGAGAAGAATTAGAGATAATTCTCTTCAGTCGGGTCGTTGATCACTGCATCTAATCTGACTTGAAGAGATTATACCCTATATGACTTCCCATTGTAACCCTAGTTGAGAATGATTATCTTCATTCTGACCTATATTCTATATGGTTGTGGTGTTATTTACTCGGTCATTTCTATAAGATCTACATCAATAGTCCAACCGTGTCAATAGCGACAAATTCCCATTTATATCAGCCATTGCATTATATTCCATTGTTGGTATTAATCTCTATTGAGCATTTCGAGTCTGCCGAGTTAATGGTTTGCTAACTCTATATAGATCACACAATCCCCTCACCTCAAAGTCTCTTCTCCTAGCTAGACCTCTACACCTCCAAGGCAAACGTGACTTTGGCCCGAAAAGCCCTGGTTTTAGTTATATCACCAGTATTAACAGCACCAGCTCTTCGATATGCGTTTGCTCGCCGTCACAGCTGCTATTAGCAGCATTCTCAACGTCACGTTTGCCATGCCGGCCCCCCAAGCATCAGTCGTTCCCCAGAGCGGCAACTCGAGTGTCATCGGCAACATGAACAGCTTCTCAACCTCTTGCTACGGCTACCGGGCCTCCCAATCCGAGAACAACATCTACCTTTCCGCCATATGCCTCGCCAAGAGTGATTCGTGGACTCACACTTATATCAACTTATTTATAATATCTTATAACCTCACTTGACGTTTGATTTGATGTGATGAGATGAGTTGAGATTCAGAAGGCAATGAAAGACACAGACAGTCACTAACTCAACGTCTCTCTGCTTTGCCCTCTACTACAGCTGTCTCTACAACAACTTCGGCCACCTCGAGGCCCGCAAAGACGGGAACTTCGGCTACTCGTGCGACCGCATGGTGCAGCATGGCGAATCGAGCCTCTACGGCTACTGCAACAACGGGAAGGAGCCGGTCTACGCCGTCATCGATCTTGGTGAGTTTCTTGTTTCTTTTCGTGATCACTTTTTGTTCGTTCGCACTTCGTTCGATAATATGCCTTTTTTTTTCCTGAGCTGACGAAACCAAATCTATGTTTCTAGGGGCGTTTGTCGAAAACTATGATGGTCATCTCAGCTGCTTTGGTTACGGAGACGAGTCACAAAACCCGACGAACACTTAGGTTCGACGAAAATGTCTGGGTTGTTGAGCAACATGAACCCATTTCGTTGTCTTTCTCTCCTTCTCAGCAGAACATAATGACTTGCTGAGGGTTGGTTCTCGTCTTACCGAAGGAATATCAGCGCCGGCCTCTGTTCTATAAAGGCGCATGACTGGACATCCACACGTTAGATTCCATCCGCCCGAACGGGTTCACCTCTATCAAGTACAGTATTCCTACACAAATAAAAAGGCGTTAATTACGCAGCCCACGGAGACATTAAAAAGGGGGGTTGTGCTCATATGCGTGAATGGTAGTCCACATTTCAAGTGAAGCTGTCAAACAGCATATATTACTTGTCAGCATTTAGACAAAGGCCGTGTATAACGCCTAAAACTCCCTGCAATGGTGTAATGATAAAACGTCAGCTGAAACAATAACTACGATCGTTTCTGACCCATTTCCTCCATCCCTATGTCGTCCCAATCTTCGCCCCATTCGCCGATCTTGCCTCCTATCCATATCCCACCAGCTGTGACTGCGCTCGCAAGCAGGAACCAGCCTTCGAACCATCTGTCCACAAAGCTGGGCTCGAGAGCACTTTCAAGTGCATCGCCTACTGCGCTGCTGGCCTCTTTGGGAAGGTTACTTCGCAAAAGCAATGCTGCGGAGATCACGTAGATAGCGCTGATCTGTCCAATGAGTAAAGCCAAATTCGCCTGAGCTTGATATAAAAGTCCAGGGGCCCACTTAGCAAACAAATGGAAAGTTTGAAGCACACTGTTTGCACTGGCGGCTAAGATAACGCCCGATAATAGGAAGGAGATCTGTCTCGCCCATGCCATCTGATCCAGCTTCGGATCCCAATGTTTGGCCAAGAGCCCGAGAAATCGGTTAATAGGGTCGGAAGAGGAGAATGAAGCCGTTGGGTAGTACAGACGGCGCAGAGTAGTGAGGGTGGTGGCAAGGATTCGGTAAACGCAATATATACTGAAAATATAGGTTGGTACAAGAAGTAGTTTTCCCATCGTAGTTCCCGCGCGCTCGGAATCGGCCTGGCGGGAGCGTAGCCTATTTAGCGAGGATGCCAGGTTTGACTCCATCGTCTCCAGCCCGGCAATCTCAAGGCGCAAGCTACGGATTTCGGCCGCATCGCCTCCACTGCGGAAGTTGCCGATGAACTTTGTGACAAACCCTTTGTTCTCGGCATTTGACGCATCGGAAACCTTACGTTGTAAAGTTTGTAGGCGATGTCGCTTAGTAAGAAGCATCTCGTTGGTTGCATCTAAACCGGCCTGTTTTCGCGCGATATCTGCATCCGTAACGGGCCGCCGGGCAGTCCTGCTTCCGAAGGTATGCCAGGGTGACGATACAGAGGCAAAGCCGGATAAGAGCGCCATGAGCGAGATACCAATAACGCCGATGCGCTCAAGACATGCACGGGCCAGGCTATTGGAAGAGGGACTGGATCGGGCCTTTGCTGAGACATGGGCGCTGATATGCATGATCTCGTCCTTTACGGGGACTAAGTTACCCAGCGACCAGAAGACAAAGATCCAAGCACTGAAAAGACCAAATTGAATAATCCAAGGCATCCGGGGTAGGCGTCCACGGGCGGTTCTTTGGAAAGACCACCCCGATCCGGCAATTAGCGACTGGAGTTCCAGGAAAGGAATGAGGACGATCAGGAGAAAAAGGAGCGTGGGAACGGTAAAGCGCAGCGCGACCGCTCTCGCACGTGGGTTGACTAGTTCGGATATTTCACATAAAATAAGCTCAGCTAGCACGGCCGCCAATCCGATAGTGGTAGCAAAGGCACCGGCCGCGACGCGTCGACGTATCGATTTGGCACCATGCTCAGCATGGGCCTGCTGTAAAGCAAGCGGTGCATCTGAAGGCAGGAAGTGGTCGGCACCATCTCGCGAATTGTGAAAGCGAGCAAGCTGGGGAAAGATGCTTCGTAATACGACCGCAGAGACGAGCACGAAGGTGAGTATGAAGGGCGTTAGTGATATCGTTATTGATAACGTCGACTGGGCCGCAATGCCCGGTGCTGTGCAAAAGCCATCAGCACAATCTGAGACTCGCATTTGGATCTAGATGGAGAGATAGTGTTGTTGCGCGCCGGGACTTCTCGTATAATGAAGATATCCGTCGTTGGAGAATGCGGAACGTGGAGGAGTGCGGAGGGGAATAGTCCGAACTCTGAATTGCTGCTTCACTACCTATGCCGGGCTAACTAGTACGTATAATAGATAATTTTTTGGGCATGTTGGCCGTAGATGCCAGAGGCGATCGTAAGATTAGCAGAGAGCTGAGTAGAAACGAGGTGGGAACGAGGTAATTCAAGGTTATCAGGCTATCGTACATACTAGTAGGAGTGGGAGCTTGAAGATCTCTATTCCGTTTTCTCCAGAGAATGACGACGACTGGCTGGAGGGATGTGAAGTGGACACTGTGATACCGTACTGGCATCACGTTAGCAAGCCATTGGGCCATTGCGTTTATGCAGGAACCGCCCCACTAATCATTAGCATTGATCCACATCAAGTCGAACTTTAGCGTTGAGTTACAGGTACCTTGTAATGTAGTAAGTCAGTGCAGAATTACTGCTGACAGTACATATCTACATCCACTGAAGTCCTTTGCCCGACCCACTCCTTTCTCCCTATCAGCTACAAGATTGCACCAGCCACTATCTCATAGACACACAGATCTGAGGCTAGGTACAGCTATGTGGCTTGAATCCGACATCAGGGGAGCTCCAAAAAAAAGTTGACGAACTGCTGGGTCGCGTTAACTGGCGACCGTCCAATTTAGACGACAAACCCATCGCCATTTACACTGCTGCTGCATCTTTTCTCCTTACTGGCGGAAAAAAGAGCAGTGTCTCATCATAGATCATGGCCACGCCTGGAAGAGGTAGCAGCGTTGCTGCTGTCTTGTTAAAAAGTATGTCGTCTCCTTTTGATTCATCTCCTGCCAGCCCACCGAAGCATACTAAGTTTGTATCTACTAGGACCATCCAGTATATGCGCCAGTTGCAGGAGCTCTCAATCCCGCCTCTACTCAGCCAGTGCCGAGGCAGCAACGATAGCAGAGGCTCATCATCTAAAGCCTACCGAATCACACCCACATCCGCCTGTCACGACGTCGCGCCGACCCGAATATAGAATAAGGAGCGGCGTCATCCTTACCAGGGCGCCTCTTATTACACGTGCATTGACACCTTTCGAAGATTCCTTCTTCTTCTACCAAAAGCGCCTGAACGAGCGATTGGTGCTACCCTTTCGACATACCTTCTATTTCAAGAAAGACACGGCTGCCGATCTAGACTGGCGGATCAAGTTCGAGGAACGCGGGAGGATCGCCGCTAAGGAGCTTGGTCGATACTATGCCATGGGTCGCAACGCCTGGAACGATGAACTGCTGGTTGGCAGTACGCTAAGCAATGAAGAGCGCCTGCGTGACATCTTGCTGAAGGATGCTGAGTTACGCGTCACTGAAGATGGAGAGGAGGCACCTCCCGACGAGATTGTGCCTGTTGAGCGGCCGATGGACAGGATTACCGAGGCGGATAAGACCAATGATGTGCGGCGATTAGACCGCAAATTGGACCGCACTCTATATTTGATTGTTCAGCGGAATGATGGTCATTGGATGTTCCCAACTGAAGATGTCCCTACGGATGAACGTTTGCATGAGGTGAGACACCAAGTTATCCCATGGCATATTAGGTGCTTGAAGACTAACGGTATTTAAGACTGCTGCGAGGGCCCTGGAAATGGCTGCTGGAGTCAACATGAACACGTGGATGGTCGGACGGGTGCCAGTAGCGCACTTGGTTAGGCAGCCCCAGTACAATGAAGACACATCATTGAAGACCCGTGGCGAGAAAACATTCTTCCAGAAAGTCAGAATTATGGCCGGCCAGGCCGATCTGACAAACAACAAGATGGGACTGAAAGACTTCAACTGGTTAACCAAAGATGAACTCAAGACAAAACTACCTGGAGATTACTTCCGCGCCGTCAGAAATATGATGGCCGATAGATAAAGAGGCGAAAAGTGCCAGCTAGGGAGGCGCACCCGAGTGTGCTACCGCTACTTATTGTAATTTACATCAGGCCTAAGCCTATCAGTGTATATATGCATTGTATCTTATCAGTGTACTATGACCAATCATTCAGAGAAAATTAAAGAGGCCTAACACAGCCAATGGATATTTTTTTGACCTCCCATATTTACCTTTCACTTTCTTTGCTTTGGATGCCATACCTGTATGAAGAGAGGTAATGAGGCATAATAACCAGCCTCGTGGTACCCGATGTCAGCTCATAATTCTAATAGCTTACTTGTCGTTGTTAATGGAGCCTTTAGTTAGAGATGGGATTGGCTGGAACACCTACAGGATATGATAAGGTGACTTTAATCTCTAACTGATAATTACCTAGTTACACATATAGCATCACGGTGATCTGTTTACCCAAGAAAAGCTTCCAAATTTTGGAGCTATGGCCCGTCAACAAAATAGCTGTAAACGGAACATTGGATGGCCCTTGGCCCTTTTCTGTACTTAGCGTATAGGCTATGAGTATTGTATTAGAGGGATATTATACATCCGGGCACGGTTGGCAAACTGGCAAGCGAGCAGCTCAGATCAACTTGATATCCCTCTCTACCTTTGTTGACAAGTCTGCCCCCTTTTCTCAGTAACTTGCATAGGAAAACCACATCCTAAATTAAAGAAATTCCCAATATGCTATGTAATGTCCGCAGATATAGTAGATGGGACTGCGAAAACCGAGTCTGTGGGAGTGAAGCCACTACATACACCCCTAGACAGTCACTTTGGAGTCGTTTGATACCTCGATAGGGGTTTGTTGGCGCGGACAGTAACTACGCAGAATGCAATATCTGCTCAAATGCCATTGCTTGACAGAGAAGCTTAAGTTTTACAGCCTTCTGCTCACCAATGGAGTAGGCGTGGGGTTATGTAGAGAAGAGAGATAGTGGTAATTCATCTCAAGGCTTCCGTACAAGTGTGAAGTTATTCTTGTCCCTATAGACAAATACAAATAATCTCGGGAAAATAAGCTAAAGTTGTAGTTATAGTGAACTGAAATTGCCGACACATCAAAGTCCCTGAACAATCTGTGTCAATGACATATGAATCTTCACGACCTTGTTATTCTGTTGGATTGTCTGATATATGCAGGCTTAGTCTTAAGAAGAAAGACTCTGAAGTCAAGTACTACGACGGTTCTCGTCGGCATGACCTCCCTCTAATGCAGACATCAAACGGTCTTTAGAAAGTGCCTTCAGCTGCGTTGGTGCGAGCAGGTTGTTCCCTGTTAAAGTAAGTCTTGTCACTCAAAACTAGAGCGCCAGCCAGTCTAACCTTTTGCTAGAACTGTTCATGATAGCGGAGTAGCTCTAGAGTTTTGGAAAGGACGACCTCTCGGCTGTGGTTTTGCTACACATGATACCTTGTTAACATGGTGAAAGATGGTGTTTAGAACTTGTTTAGAAAAGGTCAACGCTCTTGAATGCACTGGACTTAGGCTACATTACCGGTTTCAGAACTAAAGCGTAGAACAGCTATATTATTAATTTCTAGCTAAGATACCTCGTTGGTAACAATAACCTGTGAAGTTGTGATCACGTTGCAGAATCACAGTGCAGAATCACGGTGCAGGACCTCTATGTATTATCCTTGTAACAGCTAGACAAAATTTATGGTTTAAATACAGCGGTGTAGGTGTGTCAAAAAGTCTTCTAGCAAACGATTTGCTGAGGCAGAAGAGCTTAGGCGCAGGCGAATCCGCAGGTCTAGGATGTAGCATAAGTCGGCAATCAGTAGGCTTGTTGTAGAGCAGCAGATATAAACGTTACGGCAAGATATATCACGACACGGAAGAGATGGGTATACTACTTATTTAGGTTAACAAGATGTGTAGATAATGCGACTAAATCCGTGTAGAAGAAAACTACAGCCCGCTTGCTGACTAGTAACTGCTAAGTAATGCTATATCTGGACCGACATTCTATGAGTATATACAGAACTGGTCAAAAGGCATGTAAGGTCTCAGCCCAAAAGAGTTGTACACAGTATTGACAGAATCGGAATATGGCTACTTTACTTGGTATGTTATCTCCATTTTCCCCAGGATCTCCGGCCGATAGGCCGGTGTGCATAGTTATATGCTGTAATATCCGCTACATCGGACGACTTAGCACATTTGTCTAGGCAGGTGGGGCCTGCACGCCGCTGTTACCGAGGCAAAGACAGCTCGCAATCACCGACAGAAAGCTCTTGGCCCATGTACCGGCGCAGGCGGTGTTGACTTTATTCTCTTATTCTTCTACCTGCCCAACTTGCGGTTACTTCCATTGAGCCCATCGAGCCTGGGGAGGAGCTCGAGTTCCACATGCCAAAACAACGCCCCATAGACTGCCAGTGACTGTCTTTTTGCATGTATTAGCCTCCATGCCTGACAATTAATCTTAACCTTCCCATCATCTCCTCTTTCTTTTGTGCAGACAACTTCAATTCGTGTGGTGGTGTCTTGTAGTGGCGTCCATGTCCAAGTAAACGACGAACGCCTCATTCCAGACAACTCCATTACAGACACCCGAGCAACCTGATGGCATTCGATGGTTCATTGTCGGCTACTCTGAGCCCAACGGCTTCAGATGCCTTCGGATCACAAGTTCTTTCGACTTCGATACCGTCTCTAGTCTCATCTACGAGTTCGCGCGTTGCCCCGTCGCAAATTTCCAAGACATACCGGCAGGCGTCACAGCTGTTTCTCACCCGTCGGTTACCCGAAGCATTGTCTACTGTCTTGCCCTTAATTACGCCGTCGACTGAGGGATCGGATGCAAATGGGTTGACAGAGCCTGCACCTGTTGTACGAGCCTCTCGGTCTACTAGGATCAAAGTCTGGACCTTATACCTCACAATACTGAATGCCATCCTGGAGCTGGATCCTCAAGAAGGGAAGGATGCCTTTGGCACACAAGAGTTCCGGACTCTGTGCCACAAGGTTCGGGATGGTGATGTGTGGGAGGAGGTGGTGCAGTTTGGCTATCATGGCGTTGAAGGGGATGTCGACTCTGAGGTCGTTATAAATTTGTAAGTTGCTATGAAGTACACATGCTAGTAACGCCACAGCCTGAATTCCCATTGGTCCCTCTGCTTGGGAAACATATGCCTCACTCTCTCTTCGCTCTCTCGCAGCTTCTGCTCCAAATCATGCTCAAAATACAAGCTAACTATTTTCTTCCAGAGCGACCCTACTGCTGTCACATGCTCGGTCACAAGTTCTAAACCAGAAGCGGCTCGAGAATTATCTGGCTGCGTCGAATACACCAAATTTAGACATTTCTCGCCAGCTTGAGGCTGCACGTTCTCATCGGTATTCATCGCAAAGTCGTAGGCCACAGTCTAGGGGCGCTGCTGGCGGTGCTGATACGCCGAGAGATCTCAATGCACGAGTCAAAATCTTGGAACTCTATACCCTGCACGTTCTGGTTCGAAATAACGAGTGGGACTATGCAAGGGAGTTCATTAGCGTGAGCTCAGTACTAGACGAAGAGAGGCGGGAGGCTTTCGTCCAGGCTCTCCAGAGTCTTCAAGAAGAACAACAAGCGGCCGAACAGAGAGAGCGTGAGGAGTTAGAGAGACAAGAAGAAAGGCTACGAAAGGACATCGAAGAAGCAAGGAGATTACGGGCAGAGAACGAGGCTAGGGAACGCCGGCGGCTTGAGGAGGAACGTGTAAAGCGAGAAGGAAGTGAAGTCGATTACGGTATCGAACAAACGCCTCAGGCTCAAACTCCAAACAAGGCTCGAAACCCTGAAAAGGCATCTTCTCCATCAAAACCACCTCAACCGTCTTCATCCACTTCCAAAAACAAGAAAGCTGTGGTGTCCCCAAGCTTCGGCACGAGGGCTGTCATGATTATATCAAACTTCCGAAAGGTCATTGAGCAGATGGGGGTCTCGCTCAAGACCAACCCCATTGTTCTGATGAGACTGATTGCTTTTCTGGTGAGTATAATAGTAGTGTTTAGTCGAAAAGACCTTCGAGAGCGGGTACAACGTATCCTTGGTACGGGATGGAACAAGATCAAGTCGACTGCTGGAATGGGCGTTAAGGTCAGCTACATTTAGCTTGCCCAGGCAAATGGAATTCATCAAGACGCTATAATTATACAGCGCCACATAGTTTAGCAGCATTATGTACAATATGGACGATTGGATGCATTATGATATACTATTAGGCCTAAGACCAGATTGACTTGTTCCAGTTTCATTAGACCACTGTTAGTGTTAGGTAGCTTTCTTCTTTTATTCCCATTGACATAGTAACTGGGGTATCAACTTGACTCTAGCAAATAAACGAGCCGTAACCACAGAACGCCGGCGTAAATGTGATACACAAAGACACTTTCGATTGGTCTCCTTCTCCTTCTAAATATCTCTATCCCTATCATATAATCGTACAACTCTTCCTCTAACAGCCCAGACCCGGGCAACACAAGGGCTAGTAACCTGTACGATTCGTTTTCTTTTGGTAGAACAACTATAGTGAAGAGAAATAGGTAGTTAGTATAGGGTTCGATGGCAAGGTAGCTGTCTTCTAGGTCCCTCTGCCTGTTTTAAAACACAGAAGAGTGGAAAGACTCACATCTGTACGTGAACTACCAAGATTTATAATCTTCGGACAACCATCGCGGTCCTTTTCCAGACGTGTACACTCGAAGCAGTAAAAGGCGTCTGAGATGCCCTCGCCGCCACATACGACACACTTGTTCTGGTAGTTGCCGAAGCTGCACTCGTCGCAGATGCGCACTAGCGTCGTCGGGCGCACGTAGGAGTCGCAGACTGGACACTTTCCGTCGCATTTGTCGCACAGTCTGCCGATGGCAATGCCGGATTGCTTGCGGCACATTACGAGATCGCTATATTCGGCAGACAAAGACGTTAGCTAAGTCTTATTTTTGCGCTGTCGGTTATGGGAGTGTGTGGGAAGCAGGGAGCTGTGGAATAAGTAAGTACTTACGGATGGTGGCGCGACATGTTGGTCCTCTGCTAATATGCCAAACCGAAATCCGATCAAGAGGAAATATTCTTCCCGGAAAGGCTGAAGACTTGAGAAAATAACGGTTCGTGGGCGCGTGGATGCGGAAAGGATAATGAGGGGAGGAGCCGGTAAGGCTAGATTACGTATATAGACGATGATATAAATACTAGTATGGTGATGGTGTTTTTGATTCCTCAGCCTTGCCACTCATTGCAATAGCTTTTAGGTGGGTCCTTACATGAGTGCCGCTGTAGATCCACTCTATGACTCCCCCAAGCTGCCGAGAACTCCTCTAATAGGCAGAATAGCTAGGGGATGCTGTAGGCCGTCGTACCTCCCTTAACTCAGATCTTGGTAGCCTATAGTCATACATAGGTGTCAGGGCACGTACCGGTACCTTAGACTAGGTACTTTCACACGGTCTTGCGCCCCGAAGCCACCCCGTGTCCGTTGCACTAGGCTATGCATATATGGGATCTGCCTCGAGTACAGGTACATACCTCTGTAGTATATGATTGCCCACTAAGACGCCCCTAACCTAGAAGAGCTCTCCGTTGGTTGAATGTAAGGTAGATAAGAGGTAGGTATGCGCTCTTAGTACTGAATTACACGGTTTGCGACGCTACCTTGCTTCACAAGCTCTCATTCCTGTTACACTCGGGTTGAACTTCATCGCACAGCTGTCAAGCAATGCTAGTCTGTAGTTCCCGCTTCGCCTAAGTCGACAGCTTTCGAATTGTGTATCATCGCCCGAAGCGCCCCGTTTTAGACCAGCAAACCACCAGGTATTGAATGCACTTCCGAACACTTTGACGCGCCTCAGCATATGCAGCTTATTGCCTGTGTCGTGGAGTTTGCCTCTGCAAGTTAATGCCATGTCGACCAACACGGAGTGAGCAACGAATCTCGTCAATTAATTTGCTATCCACCACCACTAACTATGCATTCAACGTGCAGTTCCCCCAATGACAAACATGAGAATGGCAAGGCGACCAAGCTCGAATCGGAGCCTCAGCCCACCCCGGAACAGTGCCCAGACACTTCCGCCGCCCATGTACAACAGAAGCGGAAGGCTTCTTCGCCAATTCCTACAAACGAACCAGCTTCCAATTCGCCCAAGCGGGTAAAGACGGATAGCGAGAGGACGGATGACAAAAGTGAACCTCAGACAAAACCCGCAGCAGAAGCAGGCAGAGACCGAAGGGAGATAGCACGTCAAGAGGAAAAGAAACGTGGGAGACGGTTACTAGGCGGTTTGATGAATACCCTGAGCCAAGCTGGAGCTGGCTCCCAGCACAAGAAGCGTCAAGACATTGAGCGACGACAGCAGGCAAAATCTACTACTCAACGTGCCGAAGACGACCGCTTACGCATGCAAAGACTTGCCAAACTAGAAGCCGTGCGCAAGGTTGAGCAACTCAAATTTGAAGAGAAAAGAGTATGTTCTTTTCTTTCTCTCCTGGCAAAGACATTGCTTACGGATTTACCTAGATGAAAACCAAGCACGCCGATATGCTAGCCAAAGCCCATTACCTACACACTAGAGCCAAGCCTAAGATTGTAAGGCTGTCCCTCCAATCTCCTAATGCCGTACTAAGATTAACGATCTTCGCGCTCTAGTATTACCTACCGTGGGAGCTCACCAGAAAGCAAGAAGACACGATCAAAGACCAGATCCGGGCAGTTGAACAGATTATCGAGAAAGAAGTTTCTGAATTCAGGGAGTACAAAGAAAAACGCCAGGCCTCGCTAGGCATTGCAGTGAAACCCCCAATACCGGAGAAACACGAGGCAGTGGGTAAACCTAACGATGAGCTACCTACTGACAAAGCGCAACCTGATTCTACTAACCGTCCCCCTTCGCGGGGTCCTAGTAAGGTCGGTCCCGATAAAGACCCCGATAGAGCAGAAGATGTCATGATCGAGGAAGCCGAGGATACTGTAATCTACTGAGTCACCGATTCCATCGTCTTTTACTATTCATGATAAAGCCATGACGAGTCAAAACGTGCTTGAAAGGCGGCTGTAGGAGCGTTAGAGGCGCATTCTGTTGGGTTGCGGCGCAATGGGGCCTTTTGGCTTGGATGCTAGATATCCATGTGTAAGTGTAGCACAATTCGGTCGGTAAGAGCAGCGATAATCGGGTCAGGGGCCCTTCCGTCTTACGTTCTCTTCTTGTTGGACGACATGCTACCTATTTTAACACGGGAGATGTCACGTAACTCGGTAGTTCTTCCCACCAGCTCCCCACGTCATGCACTAGAGCTATATCTACGAGCTTCATGCATTTGAAGATGGGCGTGTTCAGAAGCACTATAGCATGCTGCCTAGATTTGCTTACGGGATGCAGGTGTTTGTATTCGACTAGCGCTTTGTGACGGCGCCGAGAAAAATGGAGCCTCTATGTAAGAGAAAGGCAAGTTCCCCTCGCATGCGTCCCTTAATGGTGCGGAACCTCGGGTCGGCGTCATGTCAACCAACTTTCGGGGGAACCTTCCTCGTCTTACCCGCCGCCCACATAAACTGGCGGGCCAATACTACTGGGCGTTTGACCTGCATTTTCGCTCGCATTACTTAAGCTAGGTACTTTACAAGTATCATCAATGATATAAAAGGCACCAGTACCTTGTCTCGTCTCTCTCCTCCCTCCTTACCACTACCCCTCCTTTGCTTTTATAACCCCTTCTCTCTCTCTCTCTCTCAGTCCCCCGGTGGTTTTGCATAGTGGGATTTCCGATAAATGCCCTTATTCGATCCGAGGTGAGTTTAACAAAGATGAAACAGTACAGTGATCAGAAAGCTAACCCATTCGCAAAGTACCCCGGCAACGACAAACAATATGGTGGATGCTCTGGTCCCTAATGACCCTCGGGTCGAGCACAAATTCGCCGAGTTAGGCGGATTTGCGTACCATTACATGCTGGCAAAACCCGAGGGCGGCAAGCCTACGGCCACTGTCTTCCTTATTCACGGCTGGTATGGTATATAGCAGCTGTAGCGTCATCCCATCTTTTGCACAGGAACTTACCAATTATGTATTTGTATTTCTCAGGCCGGATCTTGGCATGGGCTGGCGCTATCAAGTCCCTTTCCTGCTGTCCCTAAATCTGCAAGTCGTCGTGCCGGATATGCTGGGCTACGGCCAGACGTCCGCGCCGCACTCGCACGAGGAGTATACGCTTAAGAAGATGACGGCGCACATTGCGGAGCTTGTTAAGCAGACTACTGATCAGCCCATCATCCTGGGTGGCCATGACTGGGGTGGAGCCTTTGTTTGGTCAGTCTTTTAACTAAATCCTTATATTTGTTCGCTATATGCACGTGAGCGAACAGCGACATTAACGAAGCCACAGGCGCTTCGCGCAGTACTTCCCCGAACTAGTCCGCTGCGTCTTCTCGGTATGCGTGCCGCACTCGCCTCAGCTGTCCTTTAAACTAGAGCTACCGGAGCTAGTGGAGAAGATGCCCAACTTCCGCTACCAGCTGCAGCTCGCGGGCGGCGGGGCCGAGGAGATCGTAGGAACCTCACCCGAACGGCTGCGCAGCTTCATCAACGGTGCATACGGGGGGAAGACGCCCGACGGGAAGCCGGTGTTCACGACGGACGAGGGGGTCATTGAGGCCAACATCGACCACATCGGACAGAGCCCGCTCATGAGCAAGGAGATGACGGACTTCTACGTGCAGGAGTACTCGCGCAGCGGCAGCGGCATCCACGCCCCCTGCAACTGGTACCGCACCCGCTCGCTCAACAGCGAGGACGAGATCGAGCTGGCCAAGGACAAAGAAAACTTCAAGTTCCCGATGCCGGCCATGCTGCTCATGGCCGACAAGGATGCCGCGCTCCCGCCCTGGATGGCCGCGAACCAGCACCAGCACTTCGCCGCCGGCCTCAAGCTCGAGGTGCTGAAGGATTGCTCGCACTGGGCCATGGTGCAGAGGCCGGTCGAGGTGAACCAGCATATCGGTGACTTTATCAAGAGCGTCCTTGGGAATGAGCTGAAGGCGGCTTTGTAAAAAGGATTGAGCTCTGAACCTAGGCCAATAGACATGATATGACATGACATGATATGATGATTCGTAATGATAAAAAATAAAGTATTGATTATGAACAAAAATTGATTATTGGGCTTTGAGGACGTGCGGAACCATCCTCCTGACTAAAATATGGATACGTGCTTAGCTCTAGATCGGGGTCAAAATCAGGTTCGCTTCTCAACGGCGTGGGCAATCATTTTTCGCCCGAAGGTGCCGGCTCAACGACAGATAAAAAACTAGATAGCTCATACATAGCACGGGACTGACAGCTCTAGTTAAGTTAATAGTGTCAAGCGACGGCTAAGTAAGTGCGTGAGCGTACCAATTCTTTGCCGTCCGGAGACTCGAGACTCGCTAGCCTTCCTACTAGAGAGCACGTACGGTGATGACGAGCAGCGTCTAAGTTTTCTAACCTGGGTTAATATAAGGGTAAAACACAAAAATCCGCATCATGAGTACATAGAACCCTCAATACTAGCGTTTTAATCCTTCTATTTCTCCTCTGCTATATACCTACATAAAGTACATAACACTATGCCCCAAGCAACAACTCCACATACTTCTTAAACACCCTTCCACTTGCCAAACTTGCGATACTCCCCAAACAACGCCCTGAACACGGCCCTTCCACCGGCATCAAGACTCTCATTGAGCACCTTCCTACACCCCTCGCTCGTAATGTCGAGCACGGAAAAGATACCTACCTCAAGCGCCTTGCGCATGTCCCTCGAAACCTCGACCTCGAGCTGTAGCTTGACGTATACTTCCAGAAGGAGATACATATACTGCCCCGCGACGCGCTTCGCGGCATCCGTCGCGGAGTCGAGCTCGGAGGAACGCGAGCGCGAGCGCGCTACGGACGCGGCGCTTGGCTCGCAGACGAGCGTCAGGAGACGCGCAAAGCGTTCTCCGTGACGGGGCTGGAGACGCGCGTGAAGCCAGGGAGGGTGAAACGCTTCGTGTGCGGAACGACGGGTCGATGATGATGATGGGTTGTTAGGGTCGGCAAGGAGGACAGTTAAGAGGGCGCGTAGGGCGGTGAGCAGGATGTGGAAGTGCCCGCTGATGCGCAGACGGTGGCGTTTGATGATGAGTGCTACGAGTTTGAAGAGCGCGGCGAAAATCTCGCCTGCTGCTTTAGACCCTTGAATCTTAGGCCCCTGGGTAGTAGAGCAGACTTCGACTACGCTCGTCAACGTCGCTTCTATGTTGTATTGCGACATTGCGTTTGCGTGCTTGTCGAGGAGGAACAGCATGATTTCTGAAATCTGCTTGAAATGAGCCAGCGACTCGGTCTGGCTAAGATGCGAGGTGACGTGCTCGTGGATTTTGGCAATATCTAAACCTGCTGGTGTGGTGGATGATTCAACATTATTATGATCAGGGCCTAGGAAATTCCATGTCAGCTAACCAATTAGCAGCAGAGTAACCTGACAATATACATACCCTCATAGAGTTCAAGTAGCCTACGAACAGCTATTAGAGGCGCGATGGGGCCACTGATGAGTTTCTCACGATCCATCAACTTGGTGAGTACTTGGTCTCGGAAAGTATGATCTTTCTCCCGCATATAGCCATCGACAAAGCCATGGATCAGATCTTCTTCTACAGTCTGACTATCCTGCTCTAGGATGGCACAGAAATAGCTTGCAGTGTAGCGATCTGGGCTCTGCCTCACGAGGAAGGACCTGAGCTTCCAAGCAAGGGCGACGCCTTTGGAAACAAGAGTATTACTCGCTTCATCCAGTTGGCTAAGAGCGATATCCGATAGGTACATCCCAGCACTTCTTTTATAAAGGGCTCGCGCTGCATCCAAAGCGGTTAACATCAATTGGAGGCTGGTATCGCTCAAGGAACCAGCTGAGGATCCCTTGGCCTCCGATGCAAAATCGGTAAGTGCTCGCTCGACCATATGAGCAAGCTTCTGAACAAAAACGTCTGGGTCAACACCGAGCTGCTCTATCGAGGTAGATGAAGCCTTATGCTCGGTAAGATTCGCTACCAAGCTGTTTAAAACAATGATAGGAGTGCGAGCTTCGGAGTGGCCTTCGAGTTTGAGACTCTTGGCCCATTGCGATGCGCTGGCCAGGTAAGCTCGTGTTGATTCGTTTGTGTTCGCGACTACTTGTCTATCTAATGGTTAGTTGCCAGAAGTTGCGCACTAGGGCTCAACTATTTACCTTATAGTGTTGTCGACGAATCTCTCAGCCAGAGATACCAGTGTAGTATCGCCGCCTGTCACACTCAAGCAGACGTCAATCAAGTCAACAAACTCCATATCCTATTTAAGTCATTAGTATAAATAGTGAGATAGAGTGCATAAAAAGTGTCGATAGCCCAAATAGGAGCTAAAGTCTTAAGACATACCTCGTAAAGGGTCGGTTGTTGCACAATCTTCACTAGCAAACGCATGATGACAAGTGCATATTTAGCATCCTTTTTGATTAGAGAGCTTATTGCAGACTTTTTCTTCTTCCATGAGCTCAGAACACGCTTGCGGCGACCTCTCGTCCAAGCTTCAACTGGGAACTCAAGAAGCGTTGACAGCAGGTGGGAAATATGTGGTTGTGCCCACCCGCTCTGCTTGCCCGAACCATCTAATGCATCCAAAAACGGTGTTATTGACGCATCGACTAGTGGTTCCTCGTCTAGCATATCGCAGTTTTGGATTAATGGCCGCACAATCTCCAAGGGCCGCACACTGGGTGATGCCGGAAACTGACTACTCACACGCCAGAACAGGCTAACAATATTCTCCGTCAAGGAATTGACCTCCTTCTTTGGCTGTTCGCTGAGTCTGGGAAGTTGACTGAAGACCAGATCCATGTAGGGTCTCAGCAGTTGAAGATCAGCCTCAGTCTTGACTGATTTAATCAACTTTTCAACCATTGTACAGATCAACTTCGTGAGCTCTTCTTCGTATTTGCCGCCAATGTGGTTGCAAAGGCAGAATTTGTAGCAGCAGGAAAAGGCATCAAATGTCTGGGCATCACCTAGTGAACCCTTCTTGAGAATGGGTTTCAGGTCAGATTTTATCTTCTTCCAGAGCCGATTAGTCACTTCGGTTGTCTCCCACGATGCTAGATAGCCTGCAACACGCCACTTAAGAGCAAGGACATCGGAGCAGACACCTTCATAGGTCCCGTCCATCAAGGAGGTTATCTTGGAGTCGACAATTGCGATGGTATTCTCATCGGTAAGCCCAGCACAAATACCATCGAGAACGACCAAGAGTTCCCCGTTTTTGCCGGGCATCGACTCCAAATTTTCCAAAAGCCGTAAGAGTTGCGTGCCCGAGAGAGAAGCCCCCAAGATGGCAGCCAAATGTTCCCGGATTCTTAGATCGAACCATATAGACTTTTCGACGGATTTAGCTGCACATAAACCTCGGAACCACCACATCACAAACCCTGACAAATCTCGCGCTCTAGAAAACGCATCTTCAAGAGGGATAATGACATTGGCAATGACCTCATCTTGCGCTTTGCTGTCTGTATTGGAGATTTCGCCGACCTTGTCGAAGATAACGTCAGGATCTTGCGTAATAAGGAAAACATCTGCGTCGCAGGCAAGAATCTTCGACACCAACGTCCAATCAGTTTCAGTGGCACTAAGGGTGTGTTTCTCGTATATTACGCGAAGGGTTTCGGCATCAGGGATGGACTCGGTCTGCAAGGCGATATCCAATAATTTCGATAGGACCTCGTTCCTTTTCTGGTGCGAAAGGGATTGCAAGCCCTCCACTACTGCTTGAAATACCGTTTCCGCCCATTCACCGTGCTCAATTTTTGACTTCGGATCACTGGCGTCGCGCGGAGTTCTCGCCGCTATGCTCCACATAACAGTAGTCGCTGCAATAATGTCCCTTTGCGCGATTTGCAACGCCACTTTCAGTATATCTATATTTTTGTCTGCTGCAAAGCGCTGCCTCGCCGGCCGGATGAAGTGCGTGCTCAAGAACCTTCGAAGCTGTGAAATCCATATCTCACGACAGCTACCAGTTACTTGATTTGAGGCCTGAACAGAGTCGTCGCTCTCGAGCTTGGAAAGTATAGTTGACGCGGTATCGTAAATATGTTTTGCAAATTCGAGGCTATCTTCCTTGCTATGAAGTCGCAGATTCCAGATGGTGGCCAGGGTGTCAATCCATGACTGTCGGCCCTTTATGGCCTCGTCGTCGGTTATATGCAGCAAGTTGTCGCATAAAGCGAGTAGCCTTGCTGTTATATCTCTACTCTCATTGCCAGAAGATGAGAAGAGAGACTTGACATGTTCAGCACCGACCCTTTTCTCTGGGCTGACTCCCCCAGAATAGACAGCGCCCTGCTCCAGCAAGATGGACAAGGCCTGGAATAATTCTGAAGCTGTCTTGATGCACCCCGAAGATGTGCGAAGATCTGAAAGTGTGGCAGGCGAATGTTCTCCTCTCTTTCTCTTCTTCGCCGAGGGACTTTCTTCGCTTTCAGGCTTTGTCACGTCTCCCAACGTCTTGTTAAGAATCGACACAAATCGCAGATATGCCAGTGATCTACCCAGAGCTTGTAAGGGGATCTTGGGGAAAACATGACCGAGAATCGTCCAAGTAAGGGGGTATCGGCGAACGTGTTCGGCGGCATCGTTAGCACCGCTCATCTGCTTGAGCAGCCATCGCAATATACTTTCTTCGACGCCATGTAGCCTTGTATGTTTGACCGCCGTGAGCAAAAGCCAGATCTTATGGATTTTTTCGGGTAAAGACAACGAGTTGTCCTCGTCGAGGGTCCTAACGGTCCGTATAAGTGCCAACCGTCGTGACTAAGAAACATATATGTGTTAGCACAGTTGCATACTGGGTACATATTTGAAAAAATAATTTGAAGCAGGTAAAGTTTGGTTGGAAGTGTAGCTTACTGAATCACTTTCATCCACATCCATAGCTTCCATTTCGAAGCTTATAGCGAATTGGCATTGCAAATGCTATGTTCAAAGATCCTAAACCTTGAGTTGCGATGCGATCTTCCCTGTCCCCAGAACTTTTTTTTAGCGTTCATCAAGGTCCCCTCTATCTACCACTCTGCAAGTCCAGGGTAAGTAGGTACCTTATGCTGCACAGCATCAAGGACATCGGCTGGGGCTAAGCGCGATAAGATAGCGCTAATCAGGGCCAAGAGCACATGTAAGTACAAAGGTACATGTCCCTCGAGGTACCGCCGTCACGAGCCAAGCCACAGGACAAGCTCGCATTGAGCCTGCGTAGGATTAAGCTCCGTTTACATTTCGTTGGATCCCGACCTCATCGTCCAAAGCTCATGCCAAAAAACGTCACCGTTTGTGAGCAGTTCGAAAAATACCAGCCTTCTTTCTCGCCTCTATTGACGCTTCAATCACTTAATTGCCACTCGCCTATGTATGAATAACCCAAGACAAACGCTCTATAAGCTCAATTGGCCGTTTTTACTGACACAGTACCTCGCTTCAACAACAGTCCATCTAAAAATGTCCGAAACAACGGTTCCCGCCCCGTCGAACGCGGTCTCCCGACCCGTGAGCGAAGCGCTCTTAAACGAGAAGGTAGGCCCATCTTTCGAAAACAATACCTGCTCCAAGGCTCGCTCCCTCGATCGGTTTGCAATGGGTGTGATGTGAAAAGCAATAAAGTCGTGTTAGCGATACGGCGCATACAGAATTAAATTACCGCACAGCCATACCCAGTGTTTAACCACCAACTCCAAAAATAATTTGGAAGCTAACGCTCGCTATCTTGTCAGTGGGATCGCTGCGTCTCGAACATGCTCATTAAATCGACTCTCGGCCTCGGCTTCGGCGTCGTCTTCTCCGTATTACTCTTCCGCAGGCGCGCCTGGCCTGCTTTCGTGGGCGTTGGCTTTGGCGCCGGTCGCGCCTACGAAGAGTGCAACTATAGCCTGAAGCAAGCATCACGAGACCTTAAGAAGAAGGCTTAAACCTTCCGGCATATATATTGAAGGATCTCACGGAGCCATACGCAATTAGTTCCTTCGCGGTTCCTCCTTTTAGCTTTGCCATCGATTCTTTAAGCAGCCTATGCACTAAACATCATCATACTTCCTCGGGGGTAAGGGGGACCCGAAGACTTTGATGTCTACTTTAGTTAAAGTGTTGGGCCTCGGAAGCGGTGATAATAAAGGATAAAGGGGGATCCTATTCGACCAAGAAGGATTGAACTCGGTGAGCGAGGCCGACGGACTAGCGCCAGCGTTACCAACATAAAAGCAACATTTTCTTGATGGATATCTGTACAACAGCATCAGCATCAATAGAGCAGACACGGTTATACCAGAGTGGACATGGGGGTAATAAGACCACATATATTCAACATTCGGAGTTACCAGATCAGGAACGGTTTCATGTGAACATGAGTATCAAGTGTCGCCAGACGATGTCTTATGACCCGAAAATAACTTTATAGGTATACCGTTAATCGTCTATTTCTCCAAGGCCCATTCGGGTGAACCTAGAGCAGCTCTTCCGCTCTCAGAGTAACCGATTAACGAGAGCCATTCCTCAACTCTTCCACGTCTGCATCGTGGACCCGAGCCAAGGATGTCTAATACATCAGCGTGCCTAGCCGGAACTAGGAATTCCCCCTGCACTAGCTTCGGTCGCCTTCCTTTCTTCAAAAATTCTGGAATGTCTGATGAAACAGCAGATCTGCTTCCTTTCCGCCACCGCTTCACGGATGTTTGGAACATTCTCATCATGAATTGCACATGTCCATCATGGCAAATTCCGCATCTGCTCAATACATAGACGCGGTGCAGTGATGTAAAAAAGAATCGTAGGAACGACCCTCTTGTCTCGGATTTGCTTCGAAATCTGTGGACAGAATCGCTTCATCAGCGTGTGTAGAATCATTATGAGGCCCGCCGACAACAGGCGCATTATCGAATAGTAATGTCACCGCTTCATCCAGGCTTCTTATATTTCTTTTCCGGCCAGTTGAACCCATGGGTGAGTCCGGTCTTAGCCACGGTCTGCTCGATAAATCCTTGTAGACAGAAGGACCATAGGTATGGTAGTCTCGTCTACAGCTAGGATTTAACTCTTTTCCTGAAGTCCGTTTTGGTCCATCCGGATCCGAGCCAGCGAATTCCAGATCCCGATAGCCACCTTCTAGGTCCTCCTCATGATAATAAGCCTGCGATCGAGGAAGCGTGTTGGCCCACTTGTGAGACACACGCCGTGGTCTGCTGTCCGTATCATGCAACGAACCAGTGACACGAGACCCGCAACAATACTCGAGCCATGATGCCCGCAATATGACACAGAACATTGTACAGAGGATGAATGCAAGACAACCGGTCGCCGTAGCGATCCCTAGAATCTCGAGGTGACTCGCAGGCTGTACGTGTAGTAATGTGTTGGTCGATTGTCTCACCGTCGGATCGCCCGGACCACCTAGCGTCTTTAAGCTCATATTCCGCGGTATTCAACTCAACCCGGATTGCACAACTGTGTCGCAGCAGATATAAACTCCGCCGTTGATATTCCTATAGATCTAGTGGTAGTTACTCATTAGTCGTGGCCCTCAAACCAGATACTAAAGTTCTGAAGTAGACCCAAGGGCAACATTCTGACCAACGAGCTTAAGATCGAATGTTAAAAGCTTAGTAGTATACACAGTATCCTGCCACTCAGCGCAATGGTAGCACGTACGAGTATTGATAGCTATAACCCTCAGGTCCACCCTGGTATTTCGTATTTCGTAGTGGTAGCAGGAATAGGCGCGGGTATTGTAATTTATGGGATACTGTGAGTGTGATCTGCGTATTCTAACAGAAATTAATGCGCGGTGGTATGTATTCACGGTTATGTAGTTCATTGCTTGTAAAACTGGGAGGATTAGAAATGGCACGAAGGCCGAAAAGCATTACTAAGGAATACATATCCCTCGAGATTTTGAATCGCTAGCGGTATTAGAAAGGTAAGTGCATCTGATTTCGAGATGTCGATAAGGAGACTGTAACTTAGCCAAGCGAGAGGACGCAGACTGCGGTTACCATTTCATATCCAAGCAATAGATAAAGTTCAGCTATCCACATGAGGTTGAATGAAGTAGCCCCTATTTAGATCCATGTTGAGCACATTATTATTTCTTCAGCTTCTTAACGTGCTTGTCCATCGGTCCTACCTTCACGTCGCTCTTATTCCTTGCATGCTTCAGGTTCCCTGTTTGCTGTTTGAGACTCGTACTTTCCTTGTGACGTTTGAAATGACCTCCTTCTGCTTGTTCTTCTTGGTCATCACGACCACTCAGGCCTTGCATCTCGGTGTTCCCAGCTTTCTCGAACAATTCCCTCCACTTTCCGGTTTTAACAGCTTCGTCATTTCCATGTAAACCAACCGAAAATGCGGTTTTCATAGCAGACATGCACACACTTCTCCGTTCATTGAAATCAAACATGGGCTCGGGATATATGCCTTGTTTCTGGGCACCGTCACTCAAGCCATCGCCTTTTACCTTCACTACGGCTTTATTTAGTGCAACTGGGGTGGCCTTCCACGGTTCGTAGATGAACTTGGCATCGAGGTCCTTCAGTTCTGGCACCCATTTCCGAATGAAATCACCATTCTTATCCCATTTCTGCCCAAATGCCACTGGACTGTAGCAGCGGTAATATTGGGAAAAGAACGCTGTGCAGCTCAACCATTGCCAGTTCCCTGCGTTACAAGCAGGCTCATGGTCGATAAGCAGCTCTTCAAATACATCGGCTCCCCGTTCCCAATGCACGTAGCAGCCACCCCTTGTCAAGAAGCAAGCCACCATATGGCGGCCCAAGTGATGGATCCAACCCTCGAACCGTAGCTGACGCATCAATGCATCGACAAAGGGGAACCCTGTCACACCAGCTTTCCACCTTCTGAACCACTTGTCGGCCTGTGGCGAGTCGACGTGGTACTCGCCGCTTATAGCATTGATACCAGTCTCAGTGTTTTCGTGCTTCGATGGCAGATGCCAAGGAATGAAGCGAACGTAGGCGTTATTTAAAGTCTGTATAAATGGAGATCCGATCGCCGCCTGTGCTACAAAATACATATCACGGAATAAAAGCTGACCAGTTAAACTCTCAGGAGGGGTTGACGACCCCTTGCCGTACTTTTCAACCGCATCCTGCGCACGCCAGTAGAAGAGCCGAGGCGAGAGAGCACCAAAGTGCAAATAAGGGGAGAGGAGAGTAGTAGACTGTGGTTCAAATGCCGCAGGGCTAGTCTCTGGCTTTTTGAAGGTCGCTGCGTACTTCACGTCTGCCATAATCTTATCCAGTTGCTTAAGCGCCAGTGATTCGCCTCCTCGGTGAGGTGTAGTGGCTGGTGGAAAGCCAAGTTCTTCAAGCGTTTGGATTGCGAAATCGCCCTTGGGGCCTGCAATGCCGTTATAAGCTGCATCGAGCTTTATCCGATTGGGTGCATTTAAGTCGACTGACCTTGAGGGAATCTCTCGCTCAAAGTTTACGGGCATCTCCCCTGGGTCTGGGAGTCGTTCTGGTGCAGGTATCGGCTTTGGGATCTCGCCAACTTTCAGCCCAGAAGCTTGAAGCTGGCTAATAGACATGGTTGGTCTGCCTCCATTTTTTGCGACAATCTCGTCACTATCCCAAAGTGTTCTGCCGTAGCGAGTCACCACTTCCACTCCAGCTGCCACAGCCGCTTCCACAACTACCCTATCTCTTTCACGTGCGTATGCATCGGTGTCTCTTTCAAACACGAGATGGGTGACTCTCCAAGCCTTGAACAGCTTCGGAAACAACGTCTGCGGCGCCTCACGAATCACAAAGAGTTTTGACTTTGGATTCAGTTTCTGTATCGAATCCGACAGATCTTTCTGGCAATCTAATCTGGGGGCGCCGTCAATAGCTATACCGGGGAAGACATTGCACAAGTGACTAACATGTATTGCCATCTATTTGACGCCGCCTTCACGCGATAGACGTAGTGAGGGTCCCATGTGAAGATTGGCCAGAGGACTGCTGGTTCCAGATCAAGAGCCGCTTTCAATGCAGGTGAGTCATGGAGCCGGAGGTCAGTTCGAAACCAATAAATGATCCGTGGCTCTGCCATGGCCAACTATGTCATATTTGACGATTCTTCTCATGAGCGCTAAGGGGTGAGATGGCTCCAAATTGTCCTTTGCTACCGATAGACAGTTCTTTGATCTAAAAATAACAGGTCGAGCTTGAAACCTAAACGGAATCAATGATGTCAGGGTTTCAGCCACAACCAATTTGCCCAGCTATCGAATAAGTTTTCATTAAACCCCTAAGGTATTGGGATGTTTTCATCCCGTTACCGCTCAACAGCCAATTTCTCGGCGACTTTTCCGACATTCTATGCTCATTGCCGCCCATCGCCCAAGCCGTATCGCCTCAAATAGCATCGCAATAACATGTTTTGCCATATTATCTCTTAGGCCGAAACAGCTAGGTAGACCCATTGTGTGTCCATTCTGTCTCAACTGAAATGGCTCGGTTGGATGATTGCTTTTGACGGTAACCCCGAGGACCTAGATCTTTCTACGCTAGGGAGCGTTTACGCAAACTTTGGCGAGTGTTATCTTCTTCATTGGTCTTCTTTATCACAGGTTTCTATAATATTTTCAAAGACGAAACCTGCTCCAGGATCACGAGGAGGTTTCGTCTCGTATATGGTAGGCATCTTACCCAGCCAGCGCGGTATCAACCTGCAATGGGAAAAACTTTACCTGTGGTGGAAACCTGGAGACGCTGTGCTCCGTCACTGGCATCCATACTTTTCCACCAATCAACCACGCTCCTTTTAAGTTCATCGTTTAATTCATATCCCATATTGTGAAAAAAAAAAAAAAAAAAAAAAAAAA